>Ga0155407_161_pt1 | contig 14573 bp, 16 predicted proteins | sample RifCSPhighO2_02_FD_106375 | JGI IMG/M metagenome (GOLD analysis project Ga0155407, IMG submission 106375) | Candidatus Gottesmanbacteria bacterium RIFCSPHIGHO2_02_FULL_39_14
TATTCCGGCTACCACTTCTGTCTGGTCGAGTACGCTGAACTGGACTTTGTAGGTAGCATTCTCAATAATTAAAACTTTACCTACCGGTAACGGATAGTATTCGTTGGTGATGTTTAAGGAAAACGGACCGTTGGCCGGGTCACAGACGGTAATATCCAGCTCGCCGGTCTGAGGCTGGGTGGGAACTGCCGAGGTAATTGTCGGCTGAACAGAGCTATTATAATTACTCCGCCAAGTCATGTAATCAGTGCCGTCAACCTTTCCGTCATTATTAAAATCCCCCGAGACAGCACCGTTGGCAACATTTTTGTTGTAATTACTCCGCCAAAGCATATAATCCTGTCCGTCAACTTTATTGTCACAATTGGTATCGCCCGGGACAGTCGGCGTACAAGGCGGGGTTAGCGCCTGAGTTGGCGATACTAAGAAAGATTCAGGAAGAAAAACAGTCAGACTAACAATTACAGATAACAAAAAAGAAGTTAATAATTTTTTAAACATAGCCAAATACTAAACAATCCTTCATATCCAGTATCATAAATCGGAAAATAAATTTCAACTGGTAAATTTCTTTTACAACAAACTGGAAGAAACCCTTGAGGATTGTGGAAGAAGAGATTGTAGATGAGAGAAAGAAAACAGGTTATAAACGTATCTCTTTACCCAAAGTTTAAGTGTTTTAAGCCCGAGTTACTTTTTTGGCTGCAGGACCTTTTTCTCCGCTCACTACTTCGAAGGTGACATTATCACCAACCTGCAGCTCGTCATAGGTCACACCAACGAGATCATTGGAGTGAAAAAAAAGGTCTTTCGTTTCACCTTCACGGCTAATAAATCCGAATCCTCTATCGGTTTTAGTTTTGATTGTACCCTTCATAATATTTTTCAGATATAAATTTAATTATAATATTATATCCCTTTCTACATATAAGTTTACTTTATGAGGTATAAAAACACAAGCAATAAAAATTATTAAAACAAATTATTCTAATCCAGTATTTAATTATACAGGCTTTTAGACGAAGTTGGAACATCAAGTCCCGGTTAACAGTGTTATAATTCAAATAGCTGCTATGACTTCTATTATTCCCTTTACAGCTGATGGAATGGAAAAAATAAAGGTAGAAAAAGAAACTCTTTTACTAAAAAGAAAAGACAAAGTGGATAGTCTGAGAATAGCACGGGAAATGGGGGATCTTTCGGAAAATGCCGCTTACAAAGTAGCCAGAATGGAGTTGTCTTCTCTTGATTCAAGAGTCAGGTATTTGAGTTATCTTATAAGAGCAGGCAAAGTACAATCAGCACCAATCATTGGGAAAATCGGTATAGGCTCAAAAATAACCATTTTACAGGATAAAAAAAATCTTGTATTTGAAATTGTTGGCAGTTTTGAATCAAATCCTGCAAAGGGAAAGATATCCCACCTTTCACCTTTGGGAAAAGCACTCATGGGAAAAGCTGCAGAAGATAAAATTACCGTCAATACCCCCGGCGGTTCAATATCTTATAAAATAATATCGGTACAAAATTAATATTTAGAAAAAGATTTGATTATTCAGGTGGAAGATTTTCTTCTCCAGTGCCGGTATTTACGATTTCGCCTGTCAGCAGCGTCAATTTAAAAAAGTACCCTCTGATGGACGACGTTCGAACCTATTACCTTCAAGCATGAAGTAATAATTTACCTAAATTGAAACTCATTTCATTCTATTCTGGATATCTTCTTCTACTTCTTTGAGATTTACTCCATATTTTTGTTGAGATTGTTTTTTTATCTCATCATTTCTTTCTTTATTTGAATCTAAAGCTATATGTTCTTTTTTAAAATCTACAGGTTCATCCTTTATTACTACGTCACCATCTTGTAATGACTTTATATATGCATGATATTTTTTCAATAAACATAATGAATCAATTGTTATTTTATTATTATGGTATTCCGGAGCAATAATTTCTGCATCTGATGAAGAAAGTCTAAACGAAATAACAGAACCGGTTTTAAGCAGTGTTCTTTTAAGTGGAGTGTTTGCTTCAGAAATTTTATTAGTTGTTACAACTAGATTCACTCCATATCTTCTATTTTCAGTCAGCATTTCAGTAATAAAGGTTGCTGGCCACGAAACTGCTTCATCAATAAAGAGATTTATCGGAGTATTTACTCTGTTTTTTTTCAGTTCGTTCATTAATTTATACAAAAGTATGGATGTAATAACTTTATTCGCATCACTATATTGTCTTAAATTGCCGAAATTAAATAGTATTATCTTGTTATCAGAAACAAGAGAAAAAAAATTAATTGAAGACTTTGATTGACATAATATTGACCTCATCATTTTATCAGTCACAAAAATACTCAATTTTGAAACTATATAATCGAGTATTTCTGATTTATGAAAGTCAGATGTTTGAGTTACCTGTTTATTCCAGTAATTCTGTACAACAGGATCAGAAACTTTTGGAAGTACTTTTTTGACATACTCCGAATCAGTTAGACAACGAAGAAGTTCAAGAAAAGAAGATTTTTCATCATATATAATAGTAGATACGGCATTTCTGACTGCATGCTCAAATCTTGGTCCGATAACACCTGTCCTATTTGGATCATATAGGTTATACATTAAATTTATTAAGAAATTACTTATATTTTCTCTTGTTCCTTCTCCTTTATCTTCAAATAAATTAAGACCAACAGGATAATCTTTGTTACCAAGATCTATATAAGCAATTTTTTGTTGTATCTCTTTTGCTGAATACGAAAGTATTTCTTCGATAAGATCTCCATACCGGTCAAATATGATAATTGGTCTTTCGGATGTGATATCCTGATATATTAAATCTAGTAAATATTTTGACATACCTACCCCAGGACCACCTGTAATTAAAATATTTCTGGATCTGTCTAAATCTGAGATAGTAAAATTGGGAAAAAGAGTAAGATTATTCATATAATTTAATATTAACTAAATATCTGGATCAATTCAAATTAGGTTCGAAGTCCGACTTAGGTGTGGATATATTTTTATGGAGTTGAATCTTTAAATTTTCGTGTACCCGCTTTATGAAAAAATTCGAACCATTTTTTCAAATCATTGAAGCTCGTCGCTTCGCCCCTCACCATCTACTCGGCCTCTTTGCGGCCTTGTGTTTAGCGCGCGCGTAATCGCCAGCGGGCGATTATACTCGCTCTTCGGGCGAACTAAAAATTTATAAATTTCAACTAAAACTAGAAAATCACTTTTATTAAAGTATAATTAAGAAAATGGATAATAATCAATTATCACAAACTGGTTTGATATTTAAGTTGGAAAGGGATGTAGCAAAATTTCTCATAGACAAACTTGAACATTACAATCTCTCCCTAGAAAAAGCCTCTTTAATAGCCAAATTTATACTTTCCCATCTACCAGAAAATTTGACTGATGAGCAGATAATACAAATATTGCCCACCCTAGATGATAGTTTTGTAGAATTAGCAGGAGTGGTTCATAAATATATATCGGAGTTTGAAAAAATACATAAGCATGAGATATCGCTAAAAATTGAAGATTTGATAAAACACAACCATTTTGATGAAGCCAACAGGTTAGCAGAAGAATATTTTCAAAAAAAATTGACTATTTAAATATATGGTGGAAATAGCAATCCGTAAAATACCAGAAATTAAAAAACCGATTATACCAGAGCCTGTAAGACAAAAATTAAATGAATGGACTCAGAAAGGCAGAGATTGGCTTGATCAGTTGAAAATTAAAGCGGACGTTAAACCAAAAGAAGTCTTAAAGGAAGTTTCAGAAGCTCCAACGCATACTGAAAAATTATTAAAACCTTCGTACGATAAATCCAAGAGTAATGAAGTTAATCTTATAACGAAACCATTATCAGCAAAAATATTACGCAGGGTAATTACAGATACTCTAGGTCAGCAAGGAGCAAGCTCGCTTCCCTCTAGGGAAAAAAGAACATTAATAACTCTTAAAGATTTTAATGATCAACAGCTAGAAGATTTTTATAATGCATTTATAAGACTACAAAATACGCTCCCACCAGATTATAGTTGGAGAAGAGGAGATCCTCCAATTAATAATAATGCAATTCAACCTCCTCCTACCGAAATAACAACACCTGTTATTAAATCTGATAAGGAAAACACTAAATAAATAAGGAACTCAAATACAAATCACAAAATTTACAAATAAAATATCACATAAATTAGGCCATTTAAATTCATAAATTGTTCTTTATAAAATTTTTGCATTTTCTTTTTTACTTGAAGAAATTAGGTGTTCGACCCGATCTTTTACGCGGGGCCTGAAAGACCATTTTTAATTTCCAGGTGCCGTTTTTGATACGCTACTTGTACCCCGTGCCGGATTATACACTTCGTTCTTCGAACTTCGAGTAATGATTAATCCTGAGTCAGAAATATTATCTTTCTCTAAAGCTACTAAATGTGATTTAAGAAATCGTTTTTTAATAAATGCAATTCCCGAACCGGTTTTCAAATATTTTTCATAATTAATCGCTTGTTTATCAGTCGGAAATCCACAATACCAGACTAATTTATAATTTCTATCTGATTTTGTAGACTTCACATTTCCGGATTAATGTTCTCTTAAACGATTTCTTAAATTTGGAGTAAATCCGATGTAATATCTATGAGTAATATTGATGTAGAGAATTTAGGTTTAGTACATACCGACGCTTGCTATCCTACGATGAATCTTCGAAAAGCTTGCTATGTGTAGCTTTAACGAAAGACAGTACTCCCTGATGAACGACGTTCGAACGTATTATTTATTTTTCAGACCTCTTACCTTTGCGAAGTGATTAGTTATGATTTGTGCTCTCGACTATTTTCCAATAGGAATCCTTTCGGGTAATTTTGCCATTCTGAAACTCCCAAAGATCACAACCTCGCACTTTTAAACTAACCCCTGATGTTGTAGTTCCAGTAAGCGTCCATACTGATACACCCTTATCTGCATCTGCTGACACCCAATGTTGATCGTCTCCGTAGTGAACGTCAGGAATACCTTTGAATCGACTGGTAAGAGCCTCGCGTACCTGGTCTTTGCCGATGAAGCGTTGTCCCCAGGGTTTGGGGCCCCTTGGAAAATCAAAGGAGCAGTCATTAGAGAAGAATTCCATAATCGTATTAAGATCATGATTATTGAATGCTTCAAGGATTTGCTTTAAAGTCCCAACTTTAGCGGTCCCGTGGTCTGTATTTTTTGCAACTGACATTAACTAATTTTAACAGATTTTTCTCCGAGATGTGGACAGTATTTAGAACTTATATTTTAGCTTGTCAGATAGGCCTATTTGATTATATGTACCCCGTGGGGGATTCGAACCCCCGATTCCATGGCTGAAAACCATGTGTCCTGGGCCGCTAGACGAACGGGGCTAATTAGTAACAAGATTTAATTTTAACATAATAAATATATCGGTGAAGCAGAAGATAGAGAAATTAATTTTTAGTACTTCGGGATCGTTTTAAAGATGATTGAGATTGTTGTTCAATTTTAAATCTTATTCTCTTAAGAATATCTCTCGCTTGGTCTTGGCCTCCTAAACCGAATGACAATCCGAAAGCCAAAGTTAACATAGCTACAAGACCAGTAAATAAGATTTTAACCAGATCTGCAGCTACACCAAGCTGGATGAGTATTATTAAAGCCGTAAAAAAGTAGATGGCGAATTTGGCAATGTTGCCAAGAATAACCGCTTCTTTACCCCCTACCCCACCTATTCCATGTCGTACAATATCAAAAGAGAAACGACCGGTTACCAAGCCAATCCAACCGATGACCACCGCCATAAAAACATTGGGAAGAAAGAAAAGCAACTGATTTAAGACGTCCCCTACCTTAGGAATAGCCCAGGTTTCAACTGCGGACAATAAAAAGATAAAAATAGTCGTCCACCTGGCAAGTTCAGCTAATATATTCGGCCAGATTTGAATTTCGCGGGCTCTAACCAGACCAGCTGTTTCCAGCCAGCGATCCAATTTTAGATAACGGAAAATTAATTTAATAAAATCCCGAATTAAAGAAGCAATGATGATACCTATTATGAGGATGATTAATCCGGCAAAGAACTTGGGCAAAAAAGAGACAATGACAAACAAAATTGAATTACCTATCGAAGTAAATGTCTGCAGAACATAGTTCATAAATTAATTTTTATTCCTTGATGACGGGCAAAATATAATATTTCCTGCAGACCGTATTTTAACTCCTTTGGCAATAAAGGTAAAGAAAGGGCTGAGGCGGCATGAGCAAAAAAAACTGCTGGGTTAATTTTTCCGGTTTTATAAAAGGCAAAAGCAAAAGCAGCAGCAAAGATATCACCAGCCCCGGTTTCATCAAAGATACTTTTCACTTTGAAAGAGGAATAATTCTTTTTTGTTCCAAGATGATAAACTGTAGCATTTTTTTCAGCTCTGGTGACAATGACTATAGTCTGCCCCTGTCCCCAATATTTGGCTAAATTATCAGCCTCAGAACAATCTTTCTCGGAAACGACGATAATATCAAATGAACGGAATAAATTATTAGAAAAATTACATTTAACGGAAGCTATTTCTTTTTTTAAATTTTTTCGGAAAAAGCCCTGAGGCAATAATATCTTCAAGCCGAAAGAGGTAAACTTCAACAGTTTATCCAGATCACTTGTGGCGATATTATTCAAGATAGGAGCCACAAATAGCAAATCTTGGGTAGGAAAAATATCGGGAGGCAAATTATCAACAGGCGGCAAAATTGAATCTTTTAGATTTTCTACCGATTGTTTTCTTGTTCCATCAGGCAGATAAATATTTTTGAAGATAAGCGTTTGTTTGGAAGCAGGCTTTTCCGGAAGAAACCGGGTATGAGGAAGGTAAATTTTAGGAAAATCTTCTCCATACGGACTGATGACTAGGGTCTTGACTCCCAAATTGCCTAAGGAGCGGGCAATATAATAACTTGCCCCTCCCGGCAACATATAAAACATATTTTGATGAAAATTATGATCTACGGTCAGATTACCGTAAATTAATGCTTTCATAGAAAAAGAAGATTAATTAAGCGCAGAAAAAATCAGGCTTTAAGGGGATGACTGACTTTATCTCTTAAATAATATAATTTTGCCCGTCTAACCTTGGTGTTTTTCTTGACCTTAATGCTTTTAATCCAGGGTGAAATCAGGGGAAAAATCCTTTCGATGCCAATTCTGGCTGAACCAATTTTTCTGACAGTAAACGATTTATTTTCTCCCTCTCCCCGAATTTTAATAACAATTCCTTCAAAAGTCTGAATTCTTTCCCTGACTTCTTCTTTTTTTTCACGCTTAGCCCGACCGGCAACAACTTCTCTTTCAATTAGTTTGTAATTCACCTGAATAATATCGCCTACACGGATTTCCTTATCAAGGTGAAGCAACTGATTTGACATGGAAAGATTTTAGCAGAATAAGGACGGGGATTCAAATCAATTTAAGCACGTGCCACCAGTTGTCAATATATTCATCCCGTTTATTTTGATATTTCAGGTAATAGGCATGTTCCCAAACATCCAGTCCGATGAGAGGGTGATATCCATCAAGATAAGGGGAATCCTGATTGGGAGTAGAATAGACCTTTAATTTATTATCGGAGGTACTAACTAACCAGGCCCAGCCGCTACCGAATCTCCCCATAGCGGTTTGTTTGAAGACAGTTTTAAATTCCTCCAAAGAGCCGAACTCTTTTTTGATATCAGATATTAATTTTTCATTTATTTGTTTATTAGGAGACATGATAGTCCAGAAAAAACTGTGATTAAGATGCCCTCCTGCGTGATTGCGAAACATGGTCTTGTCCAGGTCAGCAAATGACTGATTGGCAAGGGATTGCATCAACTGTTCAAGCTTGACGGAGGATAATTGAGGATATTTTTCCATAACGCTATTTAGGTTGTTAACGTAAGCCTGGTGATGTTTAGTATAATGGATTTCCATGGTACGGCTATCAATATACGGTTCAAGAGCATTATAATCGTAAGGCAGTGGCGGCAAGGTATATTTCATTGGTATTATTATTAATAATGATGAAGTTTTATAAACATGATATTAAAATTAAGTTAAAGATTAATAAGAATTAAGATGGTAAACAGCAAAAGATCCCGTGACAATCCCCTATTTTACCCTAATAAAATCAACGCTTGGGAAGCCGAAGCGGCCTTTAACGGTTCAATTGTAAAGGAAGAATCAGTCTATAAAATGGTTTACCGGGCTTTATCTATCTCTCATCTCTACGAAGACAAGCGATTAAAGCTGTCTACGATCGGCGTCTGCCAAAGCGGGGATGGGGTTCATTTTAAGAAAAGAAAACAACTGATCGTACCGGAACAACCATGGGAAAAATACGGCTGTGAAGATCCCAGGCTTACTAAATTGGGAGAAGGCTATTACATTTTTTATACTGCCCTATCAAACTATCCACCTGACAGTGATTCGATAAAAGTGGGGCTGGCAAAATCAAATAATTTGGAAACTATTTCTGAAAAACATTTAATTACTCCTTTTAATGCCAAAGCTTTTGTTTTATTCCCGGAAAAAATAAAGGGAAAATTAACCGCCCTGTTAACTGTTCATACCGACAAACCACCGGCAAAAATCTGTCTGGCCCAGTTTGAAAATGAGAGTCAGATGTGGAATGAAAAATTCTGGTACGACTGGTATAGCCGATTGGATAGTCAAACAGTGCCGATTTTCCATACTGATAATGATCATCTGGAGGTGGGTAGCGTACCTGTCAAAACCAGTGAAGGATGGATTGTTATTTTTTGTTATATCCAAAATTATTTCCAGGGCAAGCGCCTTTTCCGTATTGACGGAGCGCTGCTTGATTTGGAAAATCCTGGAAAATTAATCGGCCAAACTGTCGACCCACTACTCATACCTGAAGATCACTATGAAATATACGGTATAGTACCCAATGTCATCTTTCCTACCAGCGCTTTTATTGAAGAAGGTCAGTTTTTTATCTACTACAGTGCCTGTGATACCTCAATCTGCCGGGCCTCGATAACCTTAAACGATTTATTGGCCGAATTAAAACATAATCCTACAGTTAATCCGCAGCAAAAGAAAGCAGAATTACTCGTCCGTTTTGATAAAAATCCTATCATTTCTCCCATCAAAACACACTCCTGGGAATCAAAATATACCTTTAATGCCGGAGCGATTTTAATTGATAATAAAATTCATATTGTATACAGAGCTATGGGAGACGATGAAACCTCCGTCTTTGGCTATGCCGAGAGTCATAACGGGGTAAATATTGAAGAACGACTAGATTCACCTATTTATCTGACACGGGAACAGTTTGAAAGGAAAACGGGAGAAGGTTTTTCCGGTTGTGAAGATCCGAGATTAACTTTAATCGATAATACGATTTATATGTGTTATACGGCTTGTGACGGAGCTAATCCACCCAGAATTGCCCTGACGACTATTGCCAAGAACGATTTTGTCAATAAACGATTTAACTGGAACCGGCCAAAACTGATATCCGCACCCGGGATGGATAATAAAGACAGCTGTATAGTTTCCGAGAAATTCAACAATAAATATTTGATATTCCACCGATTGCCGCCATGCATATGGATCGATTTGGTTACTGATCTGGACTTTGATGACAACCATTATTTAGGCGGGCACCCCCTGATGGGTCCTAGAGTTAATTCCTGGGATAATCTAAAAATTGGTTTGAACGGGCCACCGGAAAGAACTACTGACGGATGGCTCCTTCTTTATCACGGTGTAGCAAAAGAAGATATGAAATACCGGATGGGCGCAGCTCTTCTTGATTTAAACAATCCTTTAAAAGTAGTGGCCTGGCTGCATAATCCTATTTTGGAACCTAATGCCTGGTACGAAAATGAAGGCTACCGGACTGGGACAATTTTTTCCTGCGGCCAGGTTATCAAGGACGGCATCCTCTTTGTTTATTACGGGGCTGCAGACAAATACCTGGCAGTGGCCACCTGTCCTGTAGCGGATATCCTCGAAGCCTTAAAAAAGGGAAAATAATAAAATTAATGGTTTTGATTTTAATTTACCTCTTAATTTTATTTATTTTTTTATCTGTTGTTTATTTTTTTCTTCAAGGACCTATTTTTGCTCCCAGTTCAGAAACAGCTATTTCTACTATGCTTAAGTTAGCAAAAATTAAACCAGGAGTTAGAATAGCTGATTTAGGATCGGGAGACGGCCGGGTGGTTAGGGCCTTTGCCAAAAAAGGGGTAGAGATTCACGGCTATGAAATTAATCCACTTCTGGTATTGATTTCCAAACATAAAATAAAAGAGGAAGGTCTTGGCAATAATGCATTCGTTCACTGGAGAAGTTTCTGGAAAATCGATTTATCACAATTTAATATTATTATTGTCTTTGGCATTGACTATATTATGAACAGATTAAAAAGAAAGTTATTAAAAGAACTTAAACCGGGGAGTACAGTTATAGCCAATATTTTTCCCTTCCCCGATTGGAAATATATCAACAAAAAAGACGGTATTTACTTATATCAAATTGATGAAAATAAATAAGTGAACTACCGATTATTTTTTCTTCTCTACTATTTCTCCTTCAACAATTTTGCTTTTATCGATATCTGAAAGAGTTTTTTTATTTTTCCCCTTTTCTTTCCTTCCCAGAAGATAAAAAAGTATTATCGGCACCAGAGTTAAAAGTATTTTTCGAAAAAAAGAAAATGGAATCATTTTTGCAGTTTATTTAATATTTCCCCCAATCGTTTTATCTCCTCTCCATATTTTGTCCAGTCTCCCTCTCTTTGGGCACGGATGGCGGCATTATAAGTATCACTTGCCTGCTTGATTATTTCCTGATCATTTTGGATAGGAGTAGTGGTTAGCGGTATTGCCTTTGATACTCCCGTGCCAAAAATCCGGGTAAGACCGGCCTCAAGTGTTTCTTCCATAGCAATCTTATTCTCATAGGCTACAATTACACGTTTTAGTTCCGGAATTTTTCCTGTTTCTGCTCTAAGGTATAACGGTCGTACATATATAAGAGATTCTTCGATTGGAATAACCAGTAGCGGACCTTGAATTACCTGAGATCCCCGCTGATCCCATAGGGAAATCTGTCCTGATATCTCTGCATCTTGATTTATACGTCCAATCACCTGTTTGGGACCAAAGATGAGTTTTTGTTTGGGGAAACGATAGACAAGAAGTTTCCCATAAAATTCTTTATCATTCCTTGCTACCATCCAGGCAGAGAGGTTGTCTTTGGCACGCGGAGTAAAGGGGAGCATCAGGATATACTCTTCAATCTTCTCTCCTGGAAGCTTCATGATCATGTGTCTTGGGGTCATGGCCGGAATTTTATCGCTAGTTTCTTTTTCTCCTTCTAAGGCAACTATCGGTATCTCCCATTGGTCTTCTTTGTTGTAGAAAATCTGCGGATCATCCATATGGTAGGTGGTATAGACAGCTGTCTGCATGGTAAAAATATCTTCTGGATACCGTAAGTGAGTAACTAAACTTTTGGGTATATCCGAAAACGGACGGAAAACTTTGGGAAAAATCTTGGCATAGGTGTTGATAATCGGGTCATCTTTATCTGCCTGATAAAAGGTAACCGTACCGTCATAGGCATCAATAACTACCTTTACCGAGTTTCTGATATAGTTCACCCGATCCCCGTTAAGTGGTAAAGGCTGTGAATAAGGATAGAGATTGCTTCCCGTATAGGCATCTATTATCCAATAAATTCTTCCATCAGCAACAACAGAATAAGGATCACGGTCTAAGGTCAGAAATGGAGCAATTTTAGTAATTCTTTCAATGATATTGCGATAGTAGAGAATCTTACTGTCACGGGTAATGTCGTTTGACAAAAGCAGTTTGAGTGAGCCTAGACGTATGGCATAAAAAAGTCGTCTGATGGGTGAATTTATCTCCACTCCTCCACGACCCTCATAAGTGGTGTATACATTTTCTTCTCCTTTGGGATAATCGAATTCCTTGGATTTTGTTTTTACATATACATAATCATTGGAAAGTTCTCCATAATAAATTTCCGGACGGGTAACATTTAGTTCCTTAACATCGGATTTTGGCGGTAGGTCCTTGACAAAAAGAACCGGTAATCCTTCAGCAGTCACCTGGTTAACCGGTCCTGCTGCTAGGCCATAGCCATGGGTAAATGTCAACCTTTCGTTAATCCAGCTTTTATTAGGCAAACTTTCTGTAGCCAGCTCTCGAAGTGAAAGCATGACTTGGCGGATTTCTCTATCAATGGTATAACGGTCATTATCAACAGAGACAAACTCATAATAGGTTCTTATCTCCTGTATCTGGGAAAATGTTGAGAGAAGAGGAGCTCTATCCCAAAGACGGACGTTTTTGATTGTAAGGTTATTGTTGGCAATATCGGCTGCAGTCAATGGCTTATCCCCTGAAATTTCCCGCTCCTCGATTCCTTCCAGACCAAAAGCGTGACGGGTGGCGGCGATATTGTTTTTTATAAAAGGCGTTTCCTTGGCAAGTTCATTGGGAGCAACGATCAGCTTTTGAAATATTGAGGGAATAATTCCTTGCGCCAATCCAACAAGAAAATAAATGGTAACAGCTCCTAAAAGTAAAGAGGTCTTTCCGTTTATTCCCCAGTATAAACAGGAAAGTGCGGCAAAAACCATTGCCAGGATAGATACCCGAAGAAGTGGAATCATGACGTTCACATCGGTGAAGACTGCTCCAAAAACCGGTCCGCTTTGACTCGTGAGAAGCTTAAACAAGGAAAGATAAGTGCCTGCTGCAATAGTTGTTAAAAAAAGAGCAAGCAGGATTCCGATATGAATTCTGGCACTAGGTAAAGTTTCTTTTTGTCCTGCCTCTTTTATAGTCGGCAGACCAAGTTTATGAAGTTGGGCACCGCCAAGTTTACCTAGTAAGCTTGATATTTTCAAACTGCCCCGCAACATATACACAGCACCACAGCTTATAAGCGATAGAAGAATAAGAGTCCGGATAAGTCCTAAGCCTAAATTAAAAACCGGCAGAGAAAAGATATAAAAAGCTATGTCGCGGCCAAAAACAGGATCAGCTACTCCAAACGAACTGCTGTTGATAAACTTAAGTACATCTTGCCAACTGCTTGAGGCAATGAGCCCAAAAAATAAGGAAATAATCAGACAGGCAATGATACCCAGCTTTTTCACCACCCGGTTATCAAGACTTATGGGTTGACCCACCAGACTTTCCGGAATGGTTGCCAGCCATGGGATTTTAGAGGAGACTGCTACAAGAAAATTGATCAGGAGAAATATTAAAGTAATAATTGAAACCGCTAAACCCAGTACCACTTTTGCACTTAAAGACATGATAAAAATTTCAGTGTATCCTACCTCTTGAAACCACCACCAGTCGGTAATAAAAGAAGTAAGACTTGAGAAGAAGATAAAGAAGAGAAAAATTATCCCTATAGCAATCCAAGTAAAAAACTTTGCAATGTTCATATTCGAAAAAACCGGCCCATTTTATCTTTATTTGTTAAACAGTCCTGGATAAAATTGTTATAAAGCTCCAGATATTAAATAGTTTTATCTGTGAGCGTTTTTGACAAAATTCGAACGTATTTCAAAGGTAGCGGCGGCTGACCGTACCAGCCGCCGCACTATTTTAAAGCTCGGCCTATGGCCTCGCTTATTTTCAGCGCGCGCGACTTTTTTGCTTGCTCCGCAAGCATAGTTTACTAAATTTTAGTAGAATAATAAATATGGACACTAAGTCTGAATTGCAACAACAATTAACCCCCGCAGAACGAAAGGAGCTTATAGCATTGCCTGCATTAGTAATACGTCCGCATACTGCAGAAGAGGAATTTGAATATCTGCGATATGTTTTAGATAATGTTTCTTTTTCCCGTCAACATGGCTATTCTTTCGAGATTCCAGATAACCATGAATTCAAAAAATTAGCTGAATTGTCACCTAATTTTGATGGAGTTGATTGGGATCATACAAAAAGTTTGTTTAAAGATCAGCTATATGACCCCAGTTTTTATAATGCGGGGCTACAAGCTTTAGAGAATGAGCGACCAAGAATTGAAAAAGCATTTCCTTCATTTTTACAATTTAATAAAAACTGGGGGTTTAAAGTTTACCCAATGTATGATCTTGCGCTTACTCGATATGGACGAGGCGGAACTTCATATGAGGATACTGGAAAAATTATTATGTTGACGAGAAGAGATGGAACCTTCAAAAGAAAACACCCATCTCATACCCCGATTCATGAAATGGTTGAACTAGGAATTAAACAGCTAGCACTCCAATATAAATTAACACAAGGGGAAAGGGAAAGATTTGTTGACCATTTATGTATCTCGGGCTTAGGTGATTTAGTACCTGAATACAAATTTCAAACAGATGATCCAGATCTGAGTCAAGTCGGCGATAAAAATGTAGACCCATTTTTTTCTGATAAGAGTCTTATAAATTTAACGGATGCACTTAATAAATACGTATCAAGGTATCCAAGAGAGTAAAAGTTCTTTAAAATTTTTGCGTTTTTCTTCAT
>Ga0155407_170_pt2 | contig 13923 bp, 19 predicted proteins | sample RifCSPhighO2_02_FD_106375 | JGI IMG/M metagenome (GOLD analysis project Ga0155407, IMG submission 106375) | Candidatus Gottesmanbacteria bacterium RIFCSPHIGHO2_02_FULL_39_14
CGAAGGCGGCAAAAAAGCTGTCTCTGGCCCAGAGATCGGTAAAATGGTGAAGGCCGGCGACAATTCCATACGGGGTAAAGCAATTTTGCAGAGATTGCCCGGCTATTTTGCCGGCAGAGTTGGCAGTGTGGTTAAAAATATTACTTTTCAATTTATTAAATTATAGATATACTTGTAAAATTATGGCAAATAAAAACTTTTGGAAAAACAAAAAGGTCCTTATCAGCGGAGTTTCCTTTATCGGTTCGCACCTGGTTGACAGGCTGGTTGCGATGGGTGTCCAGGTTCGGGCGGTTAATCTGACTTCAAAACATGCAGGGCTTATAAAGGAACATATTAAGAAAAAAAGGGTAGAATTTTATACTGCTGACCTTAGGGATTTAAGACAGGCAAAACAAAGCGTTAAAGGAATGGATATTGTTTTTCATTTAGCCTGTGATCACGGAGGAAGAGGTTATGTTGATCTTCATCAGGGAGCCACCAGCAGCAATTTTTTACTGGACGGATCGGTTTTTTGGGCATCCTTACAAGCGCGCGTAGTGAAGGTGGTTTTTGCCTCATCAGGCTGTGTTTATCCTAATTTCCTCCAGACCGATCCGAAAAAGACAATTTACCTGAAAGAAGAAATGGTTAAGCCTCCATATGATGCCGACAATATGTACGGCTGGGGAAAATTGATGGGAGAACTGACTTTGAAGAATTATTACAAAGATTTCGGTTTGAAGAGTGTATCTTTGCGATATTTTACGGTTTACGGGGAAAGGGGAGTGGAAAACCACGCGGTTATCGCCATGATTGCCAGGGCATTTATCGGACAAAATCCTTTTGAAGTTTGGGGAACAGGTGAGCAAGTCAGGAACTGGACCTATGTTGGCGATATTGTCGAGGGGACTCTTTTAGCCGGGGAAAAAATAGACGACGCCACAGCAATCAATTTAGGTACGACGGAGAGGACGAGAGTCATTGATGCCGTGCGCGAAGTTTTAAGATATACGGGGCACCAGGCTAAGATTGTTACCCGACCGGAGATGCCGACGGGGCCTTACAACCGGGTAGCTGATAACTCTTTGGCTAAAAAACTGCTGGGTTGGGAGCCGAAGATGAAGTTTATCAAGGGACTTGACAGGACGATCGACTGGTATTTTAGTTCGAAGAGCAAAAACGAAATAAGGAAAAATATTAAAACCCTGCTGACTGAAAAATAAAAATAGGATGGTACTAATTTCAGTTATTATTCCGACTTTTAACGAAGAAAAAACACTGCCGGCCTGTCTTGAATCTTTGATAAGGCAAAAAACCACTTTCCCCTTTGAGGTTATTGTCATTGACTATAAATCAAGCGATAAAACAAAAGAAATAGCCAGAAAGATGGGGGTCAGACTGATAAATGAAAACCGTCAGGGCAGGGCTGTTGCCAGACAGAGAGGTGTAAATGATGCAAAAGGTGAGATTCTGGCTTTTAGCGAAGCGGATTGCCTTTTGAATCCGAATTGGATTGAAGCGATCGGGAATCATTTTAAGAGGAATCCTAAAGTCATAGGGGTAACAGGAATATATTCTTTTTATAATTCAACTTTTTTTTTGAATTTATGGGCTTGCCTCAATTTGCATTTTACGGTATATCTTTACCGTCTGGTTTTTGGAAATCACTCTTTACGGGGGACAAATTTTGCCGTCCGAAAGGATGTTCTTTCCGCTCTTTCAGGGTTTAATCAAAAAACAGCTCCCTGTGATGATGTTGATCTAGGGTTAAGAATGCGTAAGCTGGGCCCGATTCATTTTTTACCTGAAATGAAAATCAAGACTTCCGACAGGCGGATAAGAGGCAGGATATTAAAATTTTTGATAGAATTTTTTACTACATATTTCAGGGTATTTATTCTGAAAAGAAGAGGATTTGATAAAAGCTTTGCCATAATAAGATAAAGGAGAAATTTATGAGTGATATAGGTTTCGAAGGTATTTCGCATGAGCCAATTGTTAAAAAAATAGCCACAAAAGTAGTTAATAGAGTTTTTCCCAAAGATATAGAATATATTTCAAAAGATGGTTTACAAAAAGCTACGGAACATGTTCATAACAGAGGCGGTTTGATTGTTGCTTTTACACATTTTACCGGACGTGAAGGAATTGATGTTGCAACCTGGTTAAGAGAACAACCCGAGTTTAAGGATAAAGAAATAGTTTCACCAGTATCCTGGCATACTTATATGAAAGGTAAAGCCGGATACGATAAAGCCGGTGAATTGTTACGAGTTAAGTTCATACCCATTGTAACTCCGGAAACCATGGCATTGAATCAGGGAGTTTTAGATAAATTAGGAGCATTTCCTAATGAGGGATTAAGAGAATATCTACAAACTGCAGGGGAAGTATTAAAAAAAGGAGGAATCGTGATGGTTGCCCCGCAAGGTGAAGGAAATACAGGATCATTGGGTGATCCAACACCGGCATTAAGTGCTTTAATAAAAACAACGGGTGAGGATGCAGAAATAAATACAGGTATTCTATTTGTAGGTTTGGAGATTCCAGGAGCAACTCCTGAAACAATGAAAAGGGAAGGGGCTTTGGCAAATTTAGCCAAAATGCATATGTTAAAAAGAATTAAGTTCAGGATAGGAAATTTTTTCACTCGTGATGAAGCCATAGAATCTTCAAAAAACGAATCTCTAATTAAGACTCCTGAGAAAAAAATCAGACCGCTTGATTTATGGGGTTTTAAACAATTAGCTTCATTGGTTTCTCCGCAAAACGTAGCTTCGGAATATTTACAGAATAAATAAAAATCTATTTTACGACTGAATGAACACGTAAATTTTCAACAGGAATTCCATTTTGTATTAATATTTCCGGATCAGAATATATACCACCTTTTTATTATTTCACTGGTTGAACAAATGAGAGGGGCGGGATTACAATGGATTGGAGATGAAGAAAATCATCTATGTGAGCGATATTAACGAGAGGCTGAAACAGTTGGTCATCGAGCGGCTGCCGTGGCTGGTGATCGGACTGGGGATAGGATTTCTTACATCCATATACATATCCAATTATAAGAATATTTTAGCAAGTAACATCAGTCTGGCTTTTTTTATTCCCATTATTGTTTACATGAGCGATGCGGTCGGCACACAGACTGAAACCATTTTTGTACGCGATCTCTCTTCCCACCGGGCCAATTTTTTGAATTACCTGAAGAAGGAATTCTCGTTAGGACTGGTGATGGGGGCGATTTTGGGTTGTTCAATTGGCATTCTAGCCTATATTTGGTTAAGGGATATAAAAGTAGCCGGTACTGTCGGTCTGGCAATGTTTATAAATGTGTTGATTGCACCGATTACAGCAACCTTAATTCCGGAACTTCTTTTTAAGGAGAGACAGGATCCGGCCTTGGGAGCAGGGCCTTTTACTACGGTTCTCCAGGATTTTATATCCTTAATGGTATATTTTCTGGTGGCCTCGGTGATACTACTGTAAAATTATAATAATTTCTAAAAAAAATTTCAAATGCAGATAATAAGATCTCTTCGAAGGTTATTGAGGACGATTAAAGTAAAATTGTTTATTGAAGTGGATAAATATAAGAAAGCTGATGAGAGAATTCTATCAGAATGGTTTGAAAGTCTTTATCAATTACTATCAGCTGAGGAGAAAAAGGGTAATGTAAGTTATAAAGCATGGTATCAAAAACCGGGGGAGCTGGAACTTACCGAAACTCCGATCCCGACTGAGTCGGGGCAGGCAAGTAAACCTTTATATAAAGTTAAAATATTAAGTTTGCCTGAAATAGTTAAAGAACATAGAAAATACAGGCCGCAAATGTCAGAAATTACCCTGGCAGAGCCGATTTTTCCGGAAAATATCCCCGAGATTCAATCCTGGCAGCTTGATTTGATTATTTTTGACGCGATGAATAATAAAGTCTGGAATGATGCGGCATTTAGCCGTTACCGGTACAGTCAGCCGAAAACATATATTAAGCACGAAATAAGATATAGAGAAGGGCGGGAATTGACGGCATATGAGGTTAAAATCATTAAGTCCATATTTGATTCAGCAATAAAAAAAATGAATATTTCCGCAAGATCAGCCCGGGATGGAGAGAGAGGTCTTGCAATCGGATTATAAAGATTTAATATGGAAATATGCTGTATATATCAGAAATATTGGGAAAAGATGTTATTAATGAGAGAAATCTTTCTTTAGGTAAAGTAAGCGATGTGCTATTCCTCTATGCCGAGGTGCCGAACGTCACTAAAATTAGGGTTGCTTCAGAAAAAAAAGACGTTTTAATAGCTATAAGTGATATAAAGAAAATCAATCAGCAAATATTTGTATCTAAACATTTCAAAGAGGGTAGCAGAGAGGAGAATGAAGCTTCGATTAAAGAAAATCTTCTGGACCGGCAGGTGATTGACCTGGTGGGAAACAAAGTGGTTCGGGTCAACGATGTGGTTGTGGCTGACAAGCCCAATTTTTATATTTCCGGAATTGACATCAGCTTTTGGGGAGTGTTGCGGAGGCTTCATTTGCTTTCAACGGTTATCAGAGCAATACGTTTTCTGAGACTTCCTCCTGTCAGATTCAGCTTCCTGTCCTGGGGAGATATACATAATTTGGAATTTGACCTGGGGCAGATAAAGCTGAAATCCCGGGAAGAAAAATTGAACAGGATTCATCCGGAGGATTTGGCCGATCATTTGCAAACAACCAATATCGGCAATATAAAAAAATTCATTCAAACCCTGGATACGGAGAAGGCGGCTGAAGTGTTCGGAGGCCTTAGTTTGGTCCACCAGACGGCGGTGATAAATGAATTGAATCCCCAATCTGCAGCAGTCCTGATGCAAAATCTGGATCCTGATGAAGCAACAGACATTCTGCTTGCATTAAACAGGAGAAAACGGGAACTTATTATATCGCTCCTTCCCGAGAAGGAACAGAAGGAACTGACGAAACTGATCGGATTATCGACAACTTCGATGGGAGAATTATTAACCACAGAATATCTGGCGGTTGATTCCAAATCAACAGCGCGCGAGATTGTTGAACATTTACGCCGGGAAACAGGTGATTTTTCCTGCCTTCATGCCATCTATGTATTGAATGAAAAGAAACAGTTAACCGGGGTATTTTCACTCCATGAGCTACTGATGCAGTCTTCAGAAACCCCGGCATACAAATTCATGATTGCCGAACCGCTGGTTCTTACTTTGTCTACGCCTTTGGAGTTGGCAGCCAAGAAGATGATCCGCTATAAATTCTCGGCTTTACCGGTAGTTGATACCGAGAAAAAATTAGTCGGTATAGTTACCATTGATGATTTATCTGATTATTTGCTTGATCGATTATGAAGGAATTTACCGCAAAATACAGAAGAAGAATCCTTACTTTTATGGCGGTTTTCGGACCGGCAACCATTGCGGCGATGGCTGACAATGATGCTGCCGGAGTGGCCACTTATTCTTTGGCCGGAGCAAAGTTAGGCTATCCGGTTCTCTTTTTATTATCGATCATAGTCATTTTATTGGCGATTACGCAGGAGATGGGAATCAGACTGGCATTGGTTTCCCGCAAAGGACTGGCTGACCATATCAGGGAAAATCATGGAATTACCGTTGCGGTAGCGGTTTTCATTTGCCTGTTTCTGGCGAATCTCGGAACAATTGTGACCAATGTGGCAGCTGTCAAAACCAGCAGCCAGATTTTAAATTTTCCACCCATTATTGCCATTATTGCCGTTATCGTACTGGCTTTTGTTTTTGTAACTCGCGGTAATTACAGAATGAACCAGAATATTATGCTCTTTGTCAGTCTTTTCTATGTCAGTTATATCATTTCAGCTTTTTTGAGTAAACCGAATTGGTTAACAGCTATTACCAATCTTATTTTTCCTCACGGAGTGGATGTCAATATTGAATATCTCAAGAATTACTTAATTTTGGGTCTTGGTGTGTTAGGAACGACAGTCACACCTTGGGGGCAGTTTTTTATCAGCAGTTTTGCCTTCGATAAAAAAATCGAGGTGGAGAAACTGAAGTACGCCCAGGCTGAAACTTACGGAGGGGCTCTCTTAACCAATTTTTTCACTTTTTTTATGATGATTGCCGCAATCGCCACGCTTTATATACATGGGATTCCTTTGGAATCAGGGGAGCAGGCCGCTATGGCAATCCGGCCTTTTGCAGGCAATTCTGCTTCAACTGTTTTTGCCATCGGCATACTGTCGGCCGGTTTTATGGGAATGGTTGTTGTTTCTCTGACAACAGCCTATGCTTTTTCGGAATTTTTCGGCTATTCAGGCAGTCTGGATGCTTCTTACCGGAGAAGCCGGGTTTTTTATACTTTATTCCTAATCCAACTAGTTTTAGCGGGGATCATTGCCATGATTCCGAACGTTTCGCTTTTATCTATGGCCATTTTGACGCAGGGAATTAATGCTCTTATTTTACCTATTGTATTGTATTTCCTGATGAGTTTTACCAACAACAGCAAAATAATGGGGGATAAGGTAAATAATAATTGGCAGAAAAATATTGCTACCGGCGCGATTTATTTTATCAGCATTGCGGCCTTTCTAGCCTTGATTTTTAATATTTTTTAAGTTGACTCCAATGTTCTTGACAAGTTGACAAGAAAAAATTAAAATAAAGTTATGAAAGTTTTATCAGTGGGTGAATTTAAAGCGCATTTTTCAGACGTTCTTGCTGCTTTACAGAAAGGTGAGTCGTTTGCGGTGTCCTACGGAAAAAAAAGAGAAAAAGTTGCAGTAGTATCTGCTTATTTAAAGCATAATAAGAAGAAGCCAAGAAAACTGGGGATTTGGGAGGGTATTGCATCCTTCAAGATAGCAAAAAACTTCAAGATGACTGATGAGGAATTTCTTAATTCATGAAGTATCTTCTTGATACCCATACTTTACTGTGGACTTTGATTTCTACCAAAAAGCTCTCTGTAAATTCTAAAAATCTACTTTTTAATCCTAATTTAGAAATTTTTATCAGCAGTATAACTCTTTGGGAGATATCTTTAAAATTCAATTTGGGAAGGTTGAACCTAAAAAATAAAAAACCCGATGGGATACCTGATGCTGTTCTAAAAATGGGTTTTGGAATTCTTGATCTTGACTATAACACTGCATCATCATTTTATAAATTGCCAATTATTAAAAATAAAGATCCTTTTGATCGGATGCTAGCTTGGCAGGCAATCAGAGAAAATTATACTTTATTGTCAAAAGATAAGGGATTTGATGACTATAGTTCTTTTGGCTTAAAAAGGTTATGGTGATTTATGTTTAGGACCAATTAGGTCATTTAAGTCTCTTAGGTTACTTAGGTCAGACGGTACGGGACAAGTTCAGAGCCATTTTTTGTATTTGAAGAAAAGGAGCATGGTCAGGACAACTCCGATCATGGAGAGAGTGATATAGAAAAGAGCGTTGGGGTGTCCGGCTAAAGGAAGATAGGAAAGGTTCATACCATAGATGCCGGAAAGAAGCGTCAGGGGTAAAAGAACGACGGAAAACATGGTCAGGATTTTAATGGTTTCATTGGTTCTGAAAGTGAGATAGCCTTCCAGGGTTTGGGAGAGGTTGTTGGAAAGCTCGATAATATCCTCAAGATAATCCCAAATTTTTTTCAGATGGTCGGTGATATTGGAAAAATAAGTTTTTAATTCCCTGTTGATGAAGGGATGACGGCTTTCTTCTATTCTGGTAAAGGAATTTAATTCCGGTTTGATAAGCGACTGGAAAAAAATGACGTTCCGTCTTAAAAACGATAATTGTTCGGTGACATTTTTGGGATTGGAGGTAAAAACATCATGGTCGATTGTCTCCAAATTTTTTTCAAACATATCAAGGAGGGGAAAGATAGAATCGACCAGATTGTCAATTAAATAATATAGAAGCAGTCCGGATCCGCCTCCGAAGTATTTCTCTTTTACTTTATTATTTTTGCTGATTTTTTCTATTACTTCTTCCATGGCCTGGAAATTAGGGTCGATGACAGCAATAACGTCTGAAGCGGTTAAGAAAAAATCAACTTCGATGGAGTTTAATTTATTGCTCTGTGGGTCAAATTGAGGGAAGTGAAAAACGAAGAAGATATATTCGCTTTCCTCATCAATTTTCGGCCTTTGAATGGTGGAGACAATATCGTCCAGATGCACCGGATGGATATGGAAAATTCTTTTGAGAGAACGGATATTCTCCACATCCGGATTTCTTAAGATGATAAGGTTAGTTTCGTTATAACGGATTTTTTGGATTGGGGGGGCATTTTTAACTTCATTGCCATTGGCTTTTTTTCTTAAATTACCGATAAATTCCATGCCTTTAGTAACGGGCAATACGGGGTTGGTCAAGACTTTGAGAATTTGCCGGCTTTTGATCATATAGGGATATTGTAGTAGGCGTTAATCATGAAGGTCAAGGTTTTAATGCTTGAGAGGGGATGGGGAGTTTTGATATGATAGTGAAATTATGAAATATCAGAAATATACTTTAGAGAATGGATTGAGGGTTGTGGAGATTCCCATGCCGGCAGTGGAATCAGCCACAGTATTGATTCTGGTTGGCGTTGGCAGCCGGTACGAAGAAAAGAAGATAAACGGGTTGTCCCATTTTCTGGAACATATGGCTTTTAAAGGAACCCAAAAGCGGCCGACGGCCTTAGACATTGCTTCAACTATCGACGGGATTGGGGGCGAATTCAATGCCTTTACCAGTAAAGACCATACAGGGTTTTACATCAAAGCTGCGGCAAAACATGTACCTTTATTGTTTGATGTTTTATCCGATATGCTTCTTCACTCCAAATTTGCGACCGAGGAGATTGAGCGGGAAAAAGGGGTAATTATTGAGGAGATAAACATGTATGAAGACACACCGATGAGAAAAGTCGGGGACCTTTATGAGAATCTTTTATACGGTGATACCAAACTGGGGCGTGACATATCAGGCCGGCCGGAAGTAATAAGAAGAATAAAGCGGGAAGATTTCGTAAGTTACATCGACCGGTTTTACAGTCCGCTTAATACCATAATTACCGTTGCCGGAGGAGTGGGAAAAAGTATTAAGTATAAAGTATCTAGTATTAAGGGTTTAACGGAAAAATTTTTAGGAAAATGGGGGGAGAAACAAGTGGAGCAGCCAGACAGAGTAGCAGATAAACAGGAAAAACCGGCATTATTGGTTAAATTTAAGGATACCCAGCAGGCACATTTATGTATCGGAGTCAGATCGTTGAAATTGAACGATCCGGACAGGTATAAATTGGGAGTTTTAACCAATATTTTGGGCGGGAGCATGTCCAGCAGGCTTTTTATTGAAGTCAGAGAGCGGCGGGGACTGGCTTATTACATCAGAGCCAATAATGAGATGTATTCGGATGTTGGCAATTTCGTCACCCAGGCGGGTGTAGATATAAAAAGAATAGATGATGCAATAAGAGTTATTTTGGAACAGTTTGATAGGATAAAGGAAGAAAAAGTGGCAGAGGAAGAACTTATTAAAGCTAAAGAAAACATCAAAGGCAAGCTGATTTTGGAACTTGAGGATAGCCGCAATACAGCCGGACTTTTTGCTACAGGCGAACTTCTCGAAGACAGAATACGTACTCCTGAAGAAATTATCAAACTGGTTGAAGAGGTAGCAGCGGAGGATGTTAAAAATATGGCCAAAGAGATCTTTATTGAGAAGAATCTGAATTTAGCTGTAATAGGGCCGTATAAAGAGGAGGCAAAGTTTCAAAAACTTTTGAAATTTTGACAATTAACAATTAACATTTAACAATTAACTTATATGGAGAGAACGGTTGTTTTAATCAAGCCGGATGCGGTTAAAAAGGGAGTCATCGGGAAAATAATCACCAGATTTGAAGAAGAGGGATTTACTCTTATTGCGGCAAAGTTTTTACGTCTTCCCGACGATCTACTTGATGACTGGTATGCCCATCACAAGGATAAATCCTTTTTCCCGGAGCTCAAGTCCTTTATGACTTCAACTCCGGTAATGGCGATGATCTGGGAGGGTAAGAATGTGATAGAGAGATTCAGGGTATTATGCGGACCAACAGATTCCAGAAAAGCGCCCAAAGGGACAATCAGGGGAGATTACGGACGGGATGTTCAAGCCAATGCCATTCACGCCTCGGAGGATGAGCATGCCGCCAACAAAGAAATGGATTTAATGTTCCTTCCCCACGAGATCCAGGAATGGAAGAGGTAAGTTTAGACGTTAATTAGTCTTAAATTTTGTATTTTCTTGAAGTGTTTTTGATTGAAAGTAATAAGGCTGGCACCGATTTTCAGGCAACTGGCTGCAATAATGCTATCTGCCAGAATTAAGTCATATTCCCTTTTTAAGTTTCCGGATTCAGCTGCCAATTTTCCATCCAAAGGAATGATTTCGAAATAGGATAGCAGATTATCAAGAATTAGCTTCTTTTTTTTATTGGCAGAATCTTTTCCGGCATAAAGTTCAACTACATTTACTACTGACAGAAAAGCTTTTATTTTTTTTGACTGAATTTTTTGAAATAAGTCCCTGATTCTTAAGTTGTATCCTCTGAGAAAATCGATAATAGCATCCGTATCAATCAGGACTTTTTCCATATGTTTTGAAGATATTTATCCCTGTCTTTATCTCCCTTGACGTATCTTGTTTTTTTTAGGTATGATTTTCCGTCGACACCTTTTCCCCATGCGCCGAATAGTGAATTGATATCCGATTTGGATGAGGCGGAAATTTTTTTCCCTAAATATATTTTTAATCCTTCTTCAACAGTTTCTTTGAAAGATTTTCTTTCCGAAAGCGCTTTTTTTTTGATCTCATACAATAATTCTTCGGGAATAGTGATAGTGGTTCTAATATATTTGTTATCCATATTTAACATCATAACATCAAATCTTCATGATGTCAATCAGGTCTTATTTTTTCCCCACCAAAGGGAGGGAGTGGAAGAGGTGATTTGGGAGTTTTGTCGTTGGTCGTTAGACTTTTGCTTTTTTAATTTTCCGGAGATATTTCTTCAAAGCGTATCGCCGTTTTAATTTCTTTAATCTGGTCTACAAGAATATAATCTTCGCATCCGCATATAAGTGCTTCACAAAAAACTTCCTGAGCCGGATACTTACCCGTAACATTGACATTCTTGTCGATAAATGACTGATCAGAAAACATATCTGTTTCATCTGTATTATTTTTTATTCGAAGCAGTAATATCTTAGTTCATAAAATAAATCCATGTTAGCACATTTTACTGGGGAACTTGAATACAACAGATTAAATTACTTGAGCAGCTTAAGCCATAATCTGCGGCTTCGGGTGGAAATTCCGCAGAACAACTGGATTTACAAAGTTCTTGCGGACACTGATTTCTTTTAATATCACCTTTTTCAAGATCATAGAATGCACTGAATCTATCATATTTACAACCAAAACCTAAACCTTTGCAGGGAGTACCGATTGAGAAGGATATGAAATTGTTTGCAGGTCTTTCCTGTTCCAAATAAGATGTAAACTCATCCTGCGGCATAAACCATTGACCGATGGAGAATTCTGCCAGGGGATTTGCTCTCTTAAATTTTTGATACTGCATGTGTTGTTTGGCGGCATTTTCTACACGTTGCTGTATGTTTTGAGGGATGGCAAATCGGGAAACATTGGATGCTATTTGTGTGAGTTTTCCATCGAAGAGCTTGAAGGAAAGACTATACTGATCTTCGCGGTTATTAATTAATCCATTACCTTCAATATTAATATCATAGCCGCTATCAACCGAATAAGAAGGACTAGTAATTATGAAATTCATTTGTTCATAACGGTAACCGGGAAAACTTTTAACAATCTTTTGCAAATCTGAAAAGATAGCGTTGGTATCCAATGGCGTTTTCGGCTGGACATAAAATTTTGTCATAATACGTGTGTTTTGTTTTAATTCGTCTATGGAGTAAGAGGAAGGTTCATTATCTGTAAGAATTTCGTTTGCAGTTGTCGGTGTGGAGTCTTGTGTTGGGATTTCAGGAAGTAAGGTTTGATTTTTTTGGTATGTTTTATAGCCCACTATTCCAATGAGGAGAATGATTGCGGTAATAATGAGAACAGTAATAATTCTTTTTTGCACATTATTATCATAACTGAAATTTTCTCAAAAGTATAATTGTGAAGCAGTGTACTTCACGCCTCGGAGGATGAGCATGCGGCTAACAAAGAAATGGATTTAATGTTCCTCCCTCACGAGATCCAGGAATACGAGAGGTAAATATATCTTAACTTAAGGAGAATTCAGCTTTGTGATAAGGTTATTAAGATAAGGGGTAATGGGTGTGATACCGACAATTTTCTTATCGGTATAGCCTCCCATGACAAAACCAACCAGTTCTTGATCTTGATTAAAAACAGGCCCACCGCTAGATCCAAAATCGCCTATGCCTTTAGTGATGATCAAATCATCCATGCCTTCGATTGTTCCTCTGCTTGTGCTGGCTAGCAACTGACTTGGGAACCATCCTAACGCTTCGCTGGAAAGCGGAAAGGAAAGTGAGAACAGTATGTCACCATTTATTGGAGGATTATTTTGGATGTTGAACGGTGAAAAGTTTGTAATCATATCCGGTTTATCTTTTTTCAATTTGTAAATAGCCAATTCGTTATTATCTTCTCTAACCTGATTAATAAAATCAGCAGTAACAAATACTTTACCCGGTCTTTCCAGATGAGGTTGGCTTATGGTCACTCTTTCAACTAAATATCCAGGAAATAATACATGTTTGGCACCTACAATAGTTAGGTAATCTGCTGTTTCTTCAAGAACCACTCCCGAACCTGCATAATTATGTCGGGTGCCGTCTGATTCGGGATTTGATTCAAAGATTATTCTGATAGCATTATTTTGTAATGGTAAAGGTAACTGAGATAATTCAATTTTTGCTTGCTCTGGATTCTGAGATAATGCCTGGGCTGTGCCTTCAATTCGGGAGGTGTTATCAGTTGGACTGACAGAAAATGTTATTCCGCTACAAGCTGAAAGAAAAGCCAAGCCAAATAAACCAAATGCCCGGATAGATGTCTGTCTTCCTTGTGCCCATTCTTTATCAGTTACATTGGCTGGCTGGCCGGGTTTGAGAATTTTATTGACCCGACTTGATTGGTTGGGTGGCTTGTGGAACTGATTCAGCTGAAGTATCGACCATAGGGTGATGGTAGCAGATGATAAATACAATGTTCAATTGAGAAAATGTTACGATCGTCCCAATTCTTCACCAGTCCGACAGCACGAGTGAGCGGAGCAGGATATATTATTCCGATAAGAAGTATACACCTGTTAAGTAATTATTTTGTATATATAGGTGGTAATCCAGTCTTAAGTCGAGCATTATCTATTTGAAGCTTTAATTTCGTATTGGTTGCTTCCATCCTAGCATTAATATTATTTACTGCAGCTAGTGCAGTTTCATCTCCTGTTGCCGCAATCCGCAATAATTTGCAATATGCACCAAAGGGGTTCTTTGCAGTATCTTGAGAGCTGTCTGCGTCATCCCCACTACCGCCATGGCCTCTCATAAATATTATTTTACCTCCCGGCAAGACGGGGTTTGGATCTAATCCAGCGGTTTCAACTGAAGTTGCTTCGGATAATAACTCATTCATTGTATTTACGGGTATTACTTTTACCATATTCCAATTATTTAATCAACCGATGCTACACGTTGAGTTACACGTTGACATTATTTCAATACAATTGTATTATTGTATTATATGAATTTCATTACTACTAATATCAGACTGCCCGAGGATTTGTATATGGAACTGAAGACGGAGGCTGCCAGGAAAAGAAAAAGTCTAGCAGCAGTAGTTCGGGAAAGAATCGAGAATAAAAACAGTTACGGGAAGACAAATACCGAAATATTCATGAAAAA
>Ga0155407_163_pt1 | contig 13857 bp, 12 predicted proteins | sample RifCSPhighO2_02_FD_106375 | JGI IMG/M metagenome (GOLD analysis project Ga0155407, IMG submission 106375) | Candidatus Gottesmanbacteria bacterium RIFCSPHIGHO2_02_FULL_39_14
AAAAAAGAACTTTCAATTTCGGGAAATTGGGATGAGTCATTTAAAATTTTTGAAGCTACTCATTTTATTTATAAAGTTTCTGATAATTTCCGATGAACTGTCCAAATTCTTCTTTGTGTATTCTATCTTAATACCGTACATGTTACAGACAGTAACTTCTTCGTCGGGTAATTTTTTCTTTTTCCAGTCAGCTCCTTTGATATATTTTAATGGTTTCAGTTTCAGGAGAACATCATGAGTTGAAGAAGTTTGAAGATGAGTGTAAGAAATATATTTAATCGAATCCACAATTATTATTCTTTGACTTTCAGGAATTAAACTGGGGCGTTTCTTATATTTGTTAATATACTTATCATTCTCCACATTACAAAAAACAGGCAGTCCAAAACCGGCAGCAAACTTAAAATAATCAATATGTCCGGCATGGAAAGGATCAAAGCAACCGTCCACTAAAACCGTCTTTTTCTGGTACAAATATAATTGATCAGTTTTTATTATCACAGGGATGTATTAAACTTAATTGAAAAAACTACGCCATGAATCGGTACTCATAATTGAATATGAATTTACTCCCAAGTATTCATATAACTTTCTGGCAATCATCTCATGCTGGAAATAGGCAGGCATGAACCTCGTTAATGGAGTGGAATAAAAACTCAACGATGATTTACCGACAAAGGCCGGCAGGATATCAAATCCCCCGTTGGTACCGAAAAATCCGATTGAACGCCTGATTATTTCAGTCTGAACACCTAAATTTATATCCGGAGTGAGGTTGGAAACAGAAATGATTTTTTTCCCGGGGCTGAATTTAATCGGGAGATGATTGTCTACCGAGCTGTTATTCATATTTACTACATTTGATTTTTGAGTTAAATAATTCGTTAGATTCTTAATAAAAAGAATATTATTTTCCGTTTTGGGAAAAAGACTGCTTTCATAAAATTTCATGACAAAAAATGTTTTGGGTAAATTTAACTTATCAGTCAAATTCTTATATTTTTCTAAGACTGGAATTTTATTAAAAGACAATAAGGATAGGACATCATTTAAAGAAATTTTCCCTTCAGCCCAGGGTAATATTTCTTTCCACATAGATGACGGATGAATTAATAAACAATCCGGACAATTTTTTTTCTCAAGAATATATTTAATCAATTTCTTTTCTGCAGGTGACATTATCAGTTGTTTCTCCAAACCGGTTACTTTGACAACTGAATTTCTCAGTTTCGTATATTGGGGAACTGTTAAATGATCAAATAATTCAATATAATCTTTGGTTATATCCTGATACCAGGATTCAACACCTCCGCGGGATATGACGATAATCCGAGCATCAGGATATAATTGCCGCTTAATTTTTCTTATAAAAGGAATCCAATACTGGAGTTCTGAGCCGACTTCTCCAAGCCAAGGCCCAAAAATAATTAGTTTGGTACCGGCAGCCTTATGATTACTAAGATTATTTTTATCTATAACTCTTCTTAGCTTATATTTTATTTTTAATGATTTGTATAAATTAAACAGTACCGGCCACATTATTTAATAAATTTATTAATATGTGAATACATCTTTTTAATGAACACTTCCCAACTCAGATTAGACTGATAAAAAGATTTGGCATTTCTGCCCAGTCTGTCAATAATTTTAAGATCGTAAAGATCAAATTTTCGTAAATCATCAAAATTGATGGTGAATAACTTAAAGGAAGAGGGTGTTAAATCTCCATAGGTTGTTATGACTGTTTTTCCCTGGGAAAAAAAGGCCATAGGTCCCATATTATTCTGCATTATGCCTGTCGGATAGAAAAATACACCTAAATTGGCCGCGCTTATCAATTCAGCTAACAGAGTATTAGGAATAAAATCAGAGACAAGGATTGACCGGGAATTAAGTAATCGTGTTATAAATTCTTTTTCCTCAATACTGTCACCTACATGGGTAGAAGCCACGATAATGTGGTACCATTCAGGGTATTTTTTGAGCATATTTTCATAAAATTCGATATATAATTTGAAAGATTTTTTCCTGGGGGTGAAAAAACCGAAAGTAAGACTTAAAGGTCTATTTTTGCCTTTTTTCAGATAAAATTGGGGCTTTTCTATTGAAGAGGGTGTAAAAAGTTCAATCATCTTTCCATTGGCTATATCTTTTAGAGCTTGTTCCCCTGACAGATTAATTACCAAATCGCAATTTTTAACCATTTCTTCTTCCAGATAGGTAAAGCGGTAATCATGCATCAACAGTATCTTTTTCCCGACGAACCTGGAATTAATAAATTTTAGCAAGCTGGAAACTTCGGATTCATCAAGTTCAAATATATCCATATTGATAAATAATTCTTCACACTTACCAAAGCCATGGAAACCGTTCACGTGCTTTGCCGAAAGATATTTAGACAGAAGATCGGCAAAATATGCTACTCCGCAACGCTCTTTTGGAGAATGTTTGGAATAGACCAGTCTTTTTATCATAAGGCTATGAATACTCTCTCAATAACTTTAGAAAAATTTTTGAACTTGTCCTGACCTCATTTTCTGAGATTGCATTCCCCAGCGGTAAATATATCCCCTTAGAAAAGAGGTTTAAACTGACTGAATTGAATTTATTCTTACTTTTTAATAAGGGTTGTTTATCCAAAGGATAAAAAAAATGTCTTGACTCAATTCCGTTTTTAAGCAATTTTTTCATCAATGACAATGTTTTTTTTTCTGAAAAATTCCGCAATAAAACGGGAAAAACCCAATAACTGCTTTTTATTTGAGAAGGAATTTTCTGAAAATCAAAATATTTATGAGAATCCTTCTTTAAATTTTCCAGATAAATTTGATATAGCTTTTTCCTGTACTGATACATTGATTGAATTCTGTAAAATTGTGACAACCCAAGAGCCGCCTGAAGATTAGTCATACGGTAGTTACCGCTTAAAAAACGGTGAATAAATTTCCTGTCAGGGTCAAAATAAAGATTTCTTAATAAGGCAAGCCTGTCATATAAAGATTTTTTATCGGTCAAAATCATTCCGCCTTCACCTGTAGTGATCAGTTTATTGGCGTAAAAACTCAAAATGCTCATTTCTCCGAAGGAACCGAAAGGCTTATTCCGGCAACTGCCTCCGAAACCTTCAGCAGCATCTTCAATCAGGGGAATTTTGTATTTTTCCATTAAGATTTGAATTTCTTCCATCGGCGGGGCCGAAGCATAAGTCTCCGGGATGATGGCAGCTTTGATCGCGGATGACCGCGACTGTTCAACAGACTTCCGGGAGACATTCCAGGTTCGGGGATCAACATCAATAAACTGGGGAATACATCCGTTTAATAATACCGCGTGCAATACCGAAACAATGGTAAAGGAAGGAATTAAAATTTTACTTCCGGGAGGCAAAGTTAGCGCTCTGACCGCCAGATAGAGGGCAGAGGTTGCGTTGGTGACGGCAACTGCATATTTTCTGCCGCAATATTTGGACACAGCCGACTCAAATTGCGGAATAAACTCACCTCCGGCAACATATGTGGAAGACAAGGCTTTCTCAACAAACTGAATATCTTTTTGAGAAATAAGAGGACGCGATACTGGTATCAATTTTGGCGCGGTCATTATTTATCAGGAGTAGATTTTGTCAAGTTTTCCTAAGTAAGGACCCTGCTTGACTTCAATAATCCTGGTTTTGGACAAACTTCTGAAGGAATGGGCAACTTTTCCTAAAATTAATAAATCATTTGCTTTGGCAATGCCGGTTTTTATTAATTTTTCCGCATTATCATAATCCCAAATAAAATACTCTAGGCGTCCCGACTGAACCAGAAGAAATTCAGCCGTATAGGGAATCCTACGCACGTTTAACACATGTTTATGTTTTTTGGCTTCGTAATTTTTTTCAAAAACAAGTTGACCGATTTGTAAAAAAAAATCATTTTTGGTTACAAATTCCGTTTTTTTGGCAGTCAATCTGACATGAACAAACAATTGATGTCCTGATTTGGTAGTTATTTGGCTGATTATTTTAGTCATAGAGAAATATACTTCAATGACTCAAGTTTCTGCCTGATTTTTTCAGTATATACCCATCTAATCCGCTTTTCACTGCTTTGCAGTTTCAAACCGGAGTAAGATGGGTATATAGCAGAGATCATACCATATTTAGGTCAATTTAGTGTTCCATTTTAACAAAGGCCGCACAACACCATCAATTCTGCCTATATATCCGCCCCTGGCCGTATCCCCTTCACTACTGTCAACAACACAAAAGGTAATTACATCCCTTTGCGAAATATGTTTTCTGGCCGGACTATAGGAAGCAATGACCACCCTTAAAATATAATTGCCGTCAGAGAGGAAATTTCCAGGTATATAGACCGAACTGAGGTAGGTTCCCTTTTCCCTCTTTTTCCAGTTCCACTCCTCGACGCTGTGGTTGGAGGAGAAGACAATAATCCCCTGCTGGTTAGTCAATTGGATTGAGGGTACCAGACTTTCTCCGGAAGTTAGAACCTGATAATTAATATCAATTCTTAATGTTGACCGGATATCAACGGAATCTTTAGCAGGCCGGAGGTCTTCCCATAAACTTACTTCCCTTAAACGCACCACATTGTCACCCGGGGAACTGCTCAATTTTGCCCAGGTCCTTTTGGTGGCTGTTTTTTGTCTGTAATCCAAATAATCATTTACCACTTTCCCTACGCTTGCGAACTTTACCAGGTTTCCTTTGTCCAACAGCGCTACCTTTTGGCAATATCGGGAAATAGCCTGAAGATTATGAGTGACAAAGAGAATTGTTCTTCCTTTGCCTGTAATATCTTCTATTTTCCCAAGACATTTTTTTTGAAAAACAGTATCTCCTACAGCCAATACCTCATCTATCAGCAAAATATCCGAATCCAAGTGCGAAGCAACGGCAAAAGCCAATCTCATATACATACCGGAAGAATATCTTTTAACCGGGGTATCCAAAAATTTTTCTATTTCGGCAAAATTAACAATCTCGATAAACTTTTTATTAATCTCTGATCTGGTCATGCCCAGGATGGCACCGTTTAAATAAATATTTTCTCTTCCTGATAATTCCGGATGGAAACCGGTTCCAACTTCAAGAAGACTGGCGACACTGCCGCGTAATATTATTTCGCCCAATGTCGGAGGAGTAATTTGGCTAATTAATTTCAAAAGCGTTGTTTTTCCGGCACCGTTGAAACCGATAATTCCTATTGATTCCCCGGGCATAATCTTTAAAGAAACTTCTTTTAAAGCCCAAAATTCATCTTCAGCCAATCCTTCTTTATTAATTTTTTTCTTCTTAAAGGGAGTTATAGGATTAGCGACAAATCCCATAACTGTGTCCCGGAGAGAAAAATAAGGCTGTTTTATGCCTATCTTATATTTTTTGGATAAATTGTTAATTTCTATAATTGGTTTAGACATGTCCGGATTAAACTACATCGGCAAAAAACTGTTCAGTTTTGCGGAAATACCATAAACCAAACATCAGGATAACTAACGATGAAAGTAAAGAAATAATAATAAGATGAGGGTAGATTTTATAATTAACTGAAAATACGAATCTGGTCAATTCTACAACCGTTGTCATCGGATTTAAGGCCATAATTAACCTGTTCCTTTCGGAAACTATAGACAGCGGATAAATAACAGGCGTAATAAAAAGAAGAATCTGTATAAAAAAAGGCAGAATGTATCGGACATCCCGATATTTGACATTAAAAGACGACAGAAAAAGGCCTAAACCGAAAGCAGAAATCATGGTTAAAATTATGCCCAAAGGAAATATTATCAATCCTGAAACCTGAGGGATATAACCTAAAGATAAGGCAAAGAAAATCAACAGGAAAAAATTAATAAGATAATCAATAAATCCGGTAATAACTGAAGACAAAGGAATAATAATTTTTGGTATGTAGACTTTCTTTATTATGCTCTCATTGGTAAGCATGGAATCACTGGCATGGGAAAGAGCACCGGAAAAAAAATTCCAGTAAACTAAACCGCAGAGGGAAAAAAGAGCATAGGGCAATCCGCCTGATGATATTTTGGCCAGATTTCCGAAGAAAAATGTAAAAATAGCCATCGTCACAATGGGCTGAAAAATGACCCATAATATGCCCAGTATAGTTTGCTTATAGCGGACTTTTATATCTCTCCAGGTAAAAATATACAGCAATTCCCTATAGCGCCAAATTTCTGACAGATCAAGTAATTTTTTAGATGAAAAAGGAGTAATAATTATGTCTTTCATGTTTGTTTATCGTTTGGGAATCAATAATATTTCCCGTGCGATTTTGTTCCAGGATAGGTTTTTTACTACAAATCGACGATTTATTAGGCCTAATTTACTAATTAAATCCTGATTATAAGCCAGGAGTTTAATTTTTTGAAATAGATGATGGTAGTTGCTCCTCCGGAAACGGATAATTCCGGGGCTGGCGTTTAAATAAGCAGTGCCGAAATAATCTGGTAAAACCACCGGCAGGCGGCAGGACATGGCTTCAAGGATGGCAATTGATGAATCTCCGGGCCAAACAGCAATATCCGAAGCGGAATAAAAGCCGGGCAACTTATTATTTTCAACAAAAGGAAGATGGATTAATCTGGTTTTTACGGCAATTTTTTTGATTTTATTAAGATAATCAGGCGGCCCGCCGCCTATCAGGAGAAGTACAATTTTTTTTGGGGGAATTTTTTCCAACGCTTCAACTAAAACATGGACTTCTTTGTCTTGAGTAATTTTACCGGTAAAAATAATGACTGTGGCACCATTTTTTATTTTCAATGTTGATCGAATTTCATTTCTTAATTTTACTAAATAACGAAACAGTTTAGTATCAACTCCCAACCTTATAATGGGGACTTCCTCTTTCGGCAAATTAAGATCACGGCAGACATATTCCTGTTCGGCTTGCCCAACGGCAAAAATGCTATCCGCATTTTTCAGTATTGAGCCCATGAAAATGACTTTATAAATAAAATGATAAATTTTTCTTAGAAAGGAACGGTTAAAATCAGTATTAAAAGAGGCGGCATGAGTGTCGTATATCAATTTAAAATCCATTTTTACCTTGATTTTGGCAATTCGTAATGAGGTTAAAGAATAAACTCCGTGACAGAGAACCAAATCAGGCTTGAGATCTCTGATAGTTTTATAGAGATCTAACAAAAAAATGAGATTTGTTTTGGGTATTTCCATTGATTTAAGGCGGATGGTTTTTATCCCCTGTTCGATTTTTATTCCTTCTCCAACAATCCTTTGGCCAAGTAATGGGGCGTAAACTGAATCATAGTCAGGAAAATTATGATAACGGTCGGAAGTGACAACATAAGTTTGGTGACCTGATTTAACATGTTCTTTAGCCAGAAAGTATTCTTGATAACCTACTTGCGGCTGATAATAATCTATCAAATGAACGATTTTCATAAATTAATCAAAATCTGGAGTTACGCTATAAATAGTCATCCTGAGCGTCAGCGAAGGATCTCTCGCGAATGCGAGATCTCAGACAAGCTGAGAGATTCTTCACCCCGATGGACATCGGGGTTCAGAATGACAGTATGTAAATCCTGTTAATCGAGATATCTTCTGGCCCACATTTCAAAAATAAAAAGAGTCCAAATACGCAGATGTTCTGTCCACAACATTTTCCCCGAATCTGCGTGATAAAAATCAGTTACAACTTGCTTAACAAACCGATGATTAAAAATTCCCCTTTGGCTAACTGATTTTTCGCTCAGGGCATCAAGAATAAGAGGTTTTAGAACACCTTTCATATATTTTATTCTCGGCAATCCAAAGCCGGTTTTTTTATGACTTAAAATAACTTCCGGCAGCCATTTTTTGACTGTTTGGCGGAAAATATATTTGGAAATACCGTTGTGAATTTTAAATTCTTCCGGCAGGCAGAAGGAAAATTCAACAAGTCTTCTGTCCAAAAGAGGCATTCTTATCTCAAGCGAATGGGCCATGCCGGCTATATTGGAAGGCAGCAGGAGATTGTCACGGGTATAGCTGTTAAGATCCAGATAGGCAATTCCATTGATTTGGTCATTAGAAAATTTAGCCGACCTATAGACACTTGATAATAAGTCTGCGGTATTCAAGTTACGGCTGCTATTTAAAAAATCTGGGGAAAATAGATTTTTCTTTTCTGCCTGGCTATAGACAAAATAAAAGAAAAGTCTCTTTTCTAAAGGAGTTGACAAATTTAAAAATTTTGAGGAGAGAGAAAGCGTCTTTTTAAAGTCTGACGAAATTGGCATAATTTTGATCAGTGATAAAAAAGCATTTTTGGTAACTTCAGGCAAATAACGGTATAGCCGGCTTAACAGACGAGTACTATAAATAATGCCGTGGTAGCCGGCGAATAATTCATCACCGCCAAGACCGGATAAAGCGACCTTGACATCTTTGGCGATTACATAGGATAGAAAATATGTTTCTAACGCTTCACCGTTTGGCTGGTCGAGATAATAGATAAAATCGGAAAAACCCTGCAAAATGTCTTTGTCATTTAAAGTAAATTCCGTGTGGTCGGTGTTAAATTTCCGGGCTATAATCCTAGAATATTTCCTTTCGTCGAAATCTGCTCCTTGCGGATCAAATAGAGAATAAGTTTTAACTTTTTTACCGGTATTTTGAGCCATTAAGGCAACAACAGTTGAGGAATCAATACCGCCGGACAAAAATGCAGCAACGGGAACATCGGCAACTGTAGCATATTTAACCGAGGTAACAAGCAGCTTTTCAAGCTTTTCTTGAGCATCTGAAAAAGAGTCAATGATATTTGAAGAACTGTCAGGAACATGCCAGTATTTTTTTACTTTAATATTGCCTTTTTCAACGGTCATGTATGAACCGGGTAACAAACTTTTGATTGAAGAAAAAATGGTTGCGGGCTGGTAAATGCTAAAGGTCGACAAATAATGATAGAGTGTCTGTCTGTCTATTTCTCTTTTGACCAATCCGCTGGCCAAAATGGATTTTACTTCCGAGGCGAATAAAAAAATGCCATCGGAGACCGCATAATATAAGGGATTAACACCCAGATGATCGCGGGCCAGAAAAAGACTGTTTTTTCTTTTGTCAAAAACGGCGAAGGCAAAATGGCCGATAAAATTTCTTAGACAATCCTCTTTATATTTTATAAAAGAATTTAAAACTACCTCCGTATCGGTATTAGTATTAAAAGTGCAACCAACATTTAAAAGCCCGTTTTTTATTTCCTGAAAATTGAAAATTTCACCGTTAAAGGTAATCCAATAATTACTATCTGGGGAGGCCATCGGCTGGCTGCCAAGAGGGGAAGGATCAATTATGGCCAGGCGGCGGTTGGCCAGACCAATATTTTTATCAATCATTTCACCGTGTCCGTCCGGACCGCGATGGACAAGCACTTCATCCATGCGGTGCAACACTTTCCGGTTTATATTCTGTTTATTTAAATCATATATTCCGGCAATTCCGCACATATTTTATGGTTGATGGTTGATGATCAATGGTTAGTCTTTTTTAACTGCTTTAATAATAATATCGGCTCCCAAAAGAGATACATATAGGCGCCTTACTGGGGCAAAGATTCCCGAACAGGTGATGATTTCAATTTGATAACCGAATTTTTTGAGGAAATCCTTTAAACTTCCTACCGTGAAATAATGCATGTGTCCGCCATCCCATCCGGTATCATCTTCGGAAGTAAGCGGCAAACCCCCAAAAAGTACGGTAAGTCGCCGTGGCAAAAAAGCCAGATTAGGAACCTGAAAAATAACTGTACCCTTTTTATCAAGAACACGGTTTATTTCCTCAAAAATTCCAAAGGGATCAAAAAAATGCTCAAGAGAGGCTATCATGGTAACTGTCGAGACCGACCGGTCAGGGAAGGGAAGTTTTTCGTCGGCATCGGAGTTATAGAAACGAATTCTATGACGGAATTTTTTGGGAAGTTTTAATATTTTTTTTCGGGTAGCAGAAATTCGTGTTCCGGCAATATCCGTACCAAAACAATTTTCATATTTTTCAAGCGACCTGATAACAAAATTGCCGTCACCGCAACCGATATCTGCCAGAGTTTTCCCACCGGGCAGCAAACGATAAACTGCGTCTTCCCGATAGTCTTCAAAACTCCGGAAAAGATTGTATAAAAAGCTGAGACCGCTTCTTAACTGTAATTTACTTCTTTTTTCAGGGTAAGCTTCTTCATAAAATGCTTTTTTAATATTTTTCATGGATTTTAATCAATATTTATACTTCAATGACTCAGGTTTGCGCCTGATCATTTCAGTATATGCCCATCTAATCCGTTTTTCACTGCTTGCCAGTTTCAAACCGGAGTAAGATGGGTATAATTAATTTTACCCTGTTGGTAGATTTTTTTAAGATTATCCGTCATTGACGTAATGGTGAAATATCTTGTTACCATTTTCCGGGCATTAATACCTGCAGTAAGCAGATATTTTTTGTCTTTAATTAACTTGTTTAAACCCTGATACAGACCATTAATTGTCGATGAAACGATTATACCAGCCTGATACTTTTCTATTTCGGGGAATTTACAGCCTGTGGTTATAACCAACGGCAGACCGGAAGCGGCAGCCTCAAGAACGGCAATGGAAAAACCCTCTGAAGGAGAAGGGTAAACGAAGAGATCGGCATCCCGGTAAGCCTGAAGTTTAAGATAACCGGAAATAACTCCGGGAAAAATAACCCTTTGATCTACTTTTTCCTTTTTAACCAGTTTTTTAAGAGCCGGTAAAAAACCATCATCAGAACCGGCAATGACTAAATAAATATTTTGTTTTTGGTGAATCATTGAGAAAGATCTGACCAAAATATCCAGACCCTTAAGATGGTGAATTCTGCCTAAATAAAATAAGATTAAGGCCGAGTCCGGAATATGGAATTTTTTTCTAAAGCTTCCTCTGGGGGGCATATTCTGGAATTCTGAGGTATCCAAACCGTTTTGGACAAGATGGATTTTGTTTCCGGAAATGCCCAACTTTACCAAACTTTTCCTTTCCTGGGAAGTGGCAGCGGCAAATCCGGCGGCATTTTTAATAATTTTCAGGCCAAACAATTTCATAAATATTTTTTTAAAAAAAGAACGGTGCTCCAAATTAAAACTATCCAGTGTTCCGTGAGGGGAAATAAGATACGGAATACGATAAAATCGGGCAACAGTTGCCACAATCACCACAGTTGCCGTAAAAAATTCATGCAGGTGGATTAGGTCGAAATCAGGCAAATCTTTAAGTACACGGAAAAACATCAGTAAGGGAATAAAAAGTTTATAACGGTAAGCCAGAAAATTACTGAGGTTGGCAAAAAAATAGACCCGGAATTTTTCCTGATCAAAAGAATAATCAGAATTTTTCCTTCTTCTCTCTCGATTAAAAGCATCAGTCGAAAAAACAGTAACGTCCTGTTTTTTATCTGCTAAAGATTTAGCAATTTCATAGACCAGTTTTCCCGGTCCGCCATAACCCCAGGCAGGATAAAAATAGGAAATTACCTGCAATATTTTCATGCTTTTATAAGAAGTTTTTTTAATGCCTGATGTATATTTGATGGGGATAAATCAAACTCTTTTTTTATTTTGGCTGATGAGAGAGCAGCATTTGTAAGCCGTAATGAAGCAGATGGGCCGAAAAAATCTTTAAGGGAAACGGGTGTAATTTTAACCGGTTTGTTAAGAAATTTTCCAATTAGCAAAGCAAATTTATAAGGTGAAATTCTTTTCCCACCGGCGTAATGGTAAATACCTTGTGCCTTATTTTGAATCAAGACCGTCAAAGCATTAACCAGATCATCAACAAATGTCAGACTTAAAAGCTGGTTATCAACCGCCATGATTTTATCGTTATTTTTTATTTTATTAAGAAAAAAATGGAACAGATCGAAAGGATGAATAACGGGATGGCCGAAAGCCAAAGTCGAACGAAGAATTAGAAATTTTGCACCGCTCCTGTTAATTTCTTTCTCCCCCTGCAATTTGGTTTCCCCGTACCAATTTATAGGATGAGGTTCATCTGTTTCCTGATACCAGCTTTTTTTTCCGTCAAAAACGCACTCTGTTGATATATATATTAATAATTTTTGATTTTCGGCACAGGCATCAGCTATATTTTTAGTTCCAGCTACATTTATTCTCCAGGACTGGCTTTTCTTACCAAATATCCTGTCTTTTTCGCAGCGGTCTATATGAGTTTTGGCAGCCAGATGCAGGATAATATCCGCAGTTGAGCTTTTAATCAGATCAAAAGTATATTTTCTTTCCGTAATTGATTTTTTACCCTTATGTTCAAATCCGGTTATATGAAATTTATCACAGTATAATTCCTTAAATCTTGTACCTAGAAAACCATTTAGGCCGGTAACCAGGATTTTTGCTTTAGTCATTTTTCGATCAGCCAGTTGCCGCAAGCCAGGACGTCCAAGCCGGAATTTTCAAAAGTAGATAATGCTGTATCAAATGTACCTACCAGAGGAAATCCATGCAAGTTAAAAGAGGTATTAAGAAGAGCCGGCACTCCGGTTAATTTCTTAAAATATTCAAGAATTCTATGCAAAGACGGGTTCCAGTTATTAACCGTTTGCGGCCGGCAGGTTCTGTCAACCGGATGAAGGCCGGCGATGAAGTCTCCGGCTTTGTCTGTGGTATCAAAGGCTTCAATCATGTATCTGGCCGGATGATAGTCTTTTAAATAATAACGGGCATCTTCTTCCAGGAGGGATGCGGCAAAAGGCATCCAGAAATCGCGCTGTTTGATGGTAAAATTCAGTTTATTAACGACAGCTAAATTTCTGGGATCTGCCAGAATACTGCGGTTACCAAGAGCCCGGGGTCCCCATTCATCACGTCCGGAAAAGCGGCCGATGATTTTTCCTTTAAATACCAGCCGGGCTATTTCTTGTTCTATTTTTTTGGGGGAAAAAACGGCATTTTGATGCCATTTTGTTTTCTTTAGGACAGACTCAATTTCCTGATCGTTATAATTAGTCCCGTAATAGAGATCTTTAAGAGGCATAATTTCAGGAGCAATTTTTTTCTCCTGACACCATTTGACGTAGCCTTCGAGGGCTGCTCCGACCGGGGTGCCGCCGTCATCGGCTGCCGGATAAAAAAATGTTTTATTAACCCCAGGCAGTTGGCGGATTTTTTTATTAGCCTTGACATTGAGAAAGGCACCCCCAGAAGCCACAATATTATTTATACCGGTATAAGAAACAGCGTTTTTGACCCACTGAATTAACAATTCTTCGAAATATTCCTGGGTAGCCCAGGCAATATTGTCAAACCGGCGGCCGGCTAAGATTTTAGTCAGTCTGGCGGTTACCTCATAAAGATAGGCATTAAAAGTATTTTGGAATTCAAGCGGCTTGCGCGGATTAATCCTGATAACTTTTTTTAATTCATCAAGAAGTCCGTCATCCCGTCCGTAAGGAGCCAGTCCCATAAGCTTATATTCGTGTTCCCATCTTTTCATACCTAAGAAACCGGTTATTTCACTATAGAGATTATTGGAAAGACTGTCATAAAAGACGGTTTCGGCAATCCTCTTAATCTTAAATCCTTCCCCGACTGAAACGGTGGCCGATAAACCGTCTCCTGATCCGTCAAGAGTAAGGACGGTTGCCGGATCCTGCCAGGGACGCTGATAGTAGGCAGTGGCGGCATGTGTCTGATGATGTTCAATAAAAATGATGGGCTTGCCTTCTAGACCCAGCTTATCAAAAAGGGATTTGAGATTTTTAGTTTCCCGGAAAAAATGCAATATCCTGACATATGTTTTGGCAAAAAAATGCGAATGAAGATAGGGGGCCAATTGGACTTGAATCTTGCCTAACCAATTCTG
>Ga0155407_165_pt2 | contig 13639 bp, 12 predicted proteins | sample RifCSPhighO2_02_FD_106375 | JGI IMG/M metagenome (GOLD analysis project Ga0155407, IMG submission 106375) | Candidatus Gottesmanbacteria bacterium RIFCSPHIGHO2_02_FULL_39_14
AAAACGACCTAAATCATTTTCGGCAACGGAAATACCGCAATTTTCTATTTTAGGCATATATTAGTAGTCTAATTTTAAACCTAAATCAGTCCAACTTCAAATTCAATTGATTTCTATTGTTTTTAGATGTAGACTCATCATTATCATGTGCGGTATAGCGGGTTGTATCCTCCAGAAAGAAGACCGGATATATGCTAATACTTTAAAAATAATGCTCCGTCAGTTGAATCACCGCGGACCAGATCTAAAAAAAGAATTCCATTTCTCCCCCCTTATTCACCTAGGTTACACTAGATTTGCTATTAATGACGCAAATAACGGTGATCAGCCATTTTTAAGTGAAGATAAAAGTATCGCTTGTTTTTATAATGGTGAAATTTATAACTGGAAAACCCTTAAAGAGTGGTTAATTCGGAGAGGACATAACTATAAAAGTGAGTGTGATGGGGAAGTTATACCCCATATTTATGAGGAATACTCTTTAGATTTTATCAACAAACTAGAGGGTATGTTTGCGATCGCTTTAATTGATTTCAAAAATGGAAAAATAATTTTAATCAGAGATCGTATAGGTGAGAAACCGCTTTTTTATTCACTAAACTCAAATCATTTCCTATTTGCTTCCACTCTCTCTCCTCTTTTAACCAGTAGTTTAGTTGATAAAGAAATTGATAAGCAGTCTTTAGCTGAGTTTTTTACCTTTAGATATGTTCCATACCCTAATACAATATTAAAATCAGTTAAAAGACTTGAGCCTGGTTCAATTCTTATTTTCGATTATCAAAACTGGAAATTGTCACGCAAAATTTATTGGAGCCCTGAGATTATTCAACCCCCGATAGTTTCTGAGGAAAAAGCCATGGAAGAACTAGGAAAACTTCTATTTAATTCGGTAAAACTGAGAACGGATACGGATAAAAATCTTAAAGTTGGAACTTCCTTAAGTGGGGGTATAGATTCATCTACTATAACTTCTCTTGCTAAATCTTTTATAAGAAAAAGAGATATTCATACTTTCAGTGTTCATGTCAAAGATGATCCGGAGGATCTAACAGCCATCGAAAAAGTCGTAAGAAAGGTAAAAACAAAACATCACTGGATTAACTGTAATACAGAAGATATTAATCTCTTACCACAGATAGTTTCATCCATGGGAGAACCGATTTCAGCTGGGATGATCATTCCTTCATATCAATGTTACCAAGAAGCCAGAAATAATAATACGCGTGTTCTATTCTCCGGTGATGGAAGCGACGAACTCTTTGCCGGTTATTCCGGCAGATTAATAGTTGATGGAATTATTAGAAAATGGAATACGCTCGATGCTCATCAACAGAGAAATTATCAAAAAGCGATACCAAAATTATCTGAAAAAATTAAATCGAAATCGAAATTATTCAACCCCTCTTTATCTACACTTGAACGTTATGTAATTTGGGATGACGATAATTGTTTTGATTTGGATGTAAGAGAAAAGATACTTCAAGGAACTTCTTTAGCTAAGTATGATTTTTTACTAAGAATTCGTGAATTAGAAAAATTGACTTCCAGTGCTTCTTATGAAAATTCGATGCTCTTTTTAGAGCTTAAATTGCGGCTTGAAGGATTTATGTTAGTAATCCTGGATAGAACAAGTATGAGTTGCCCGGTAGAATGCCGTTCTCCATACCTGGATAGTAAAATTGTAGATTTAGCTTTTCGTTTAGCTCCTGAATTGAAATTTTCTCAAGGAATAGAAAAATATATCCTACGTAAAGTAATGGAAAAAACTCAACTTCTTCCTGAAGAAATTCTTTGGCGCAGAAAACATCCTTTTTCTGGGCCGATTTCCACTTGGATAGACAAGTTGCCAAGAGAGCTTGAGTATTTATTCTCAGCGCGAATATTAGATCATTATGGTTTTGTTAATAGTAAAGTTGTCTCACAAATGTATAGAGAGTATAAGACTGGACATCTTAATAGGAAAACACGTATAAAATATAGTGATCTACTCTTTGCAGTATTAGTGATTACATTATGGCTGGAAATTTTTGTTGAGAATCACTCTCCTTATAATTTTACTCCATAAAATAAAGGTGGGTCAGTGATGGACGTGAATAAAAACAACCACTATCTGTCTGAATTTAGTTTAGCTCGTTACCTGAAATTAATGGCAAAAAAATTTCCTCAATTCTATGAAACGTTTTGGTTTGATCGTCCAAAAACCCTTTCAATTATTAATAAGATGACTAAAATACCGACGGATTTTGAAGGAAAAGAAAAGGGTGGAAGGGGAGATTCCTATATGGAAGCACAAAGAGATCCTTTAGTGAGAATTGTTGGAATCAATAAATTGCTAAGTTTAGCAGTGTCAAGTCAGGATCTCGTAAAACTGTCTCATACATATAAAATTCTTGATGTTTTAGGAGGAGATGGAACAATAGCTAGAGCCTATAGTCTTCTTATGAAAGAAAGGGCGAATCATCTTCTTATACTTACAGGAGACATTGCTGAAGATATGATCATTAATGCACTTAAATATGGTTTACCGGCAATAAGACAACCTGCTCAGTATTTATTCCTTAAAGATAATTCTTTTGATGCAGTTATAATAGCCTATGGAACACATCATATACCGGAGTCTCAAAGACTTAGAGTTTTTAAAGAGGCACAACGTGTACTTAAACCAAAAGGTAAAATAATAATTCACGATTTTGAGAAAAACTCTCCTATAGAACTTTGGTTTCATGAAGTGGTTGATAAATATTCAACCACTGGACATAAATATTCCCATTTTTCCAAAGCCAAACTTCGAATCTATCTTAAAAATAGTGGCTTTAAAAATATCAAGATTTTTCAGATGTATGATCCATTTGTTATTTCAGATTCAAATAAACAAAATTCATATAACAGACTGATGGATTATGTTTTAAATATGTACGGACTTGAAAAATTAAAAGTCAACCGTAGTCTTTTGGAAGTCAGAGAGAGAATATCTCACCTTATCCGCAAATATATTCATTATGACAGTTTCCCTCCAGATTTTATTAAAGAAAATACTTACTGGCGCAAAACCCTCTCTTTTTATCAACAAAATGGGCGATTTGTAGCAGAGATGCCTAGAATAGCCTTAGTAGCTATAGGACAAAAATAAAATGAAGAAAAGATACATAAGTATTGAACTGGAAAGAGCTCTTGTTTATAGACCGAATTTAAAACACTATCCTCCCCTAGGAACTCCTTATGGTTCTGCAACGCCTTTTTCTTATCAAGATTTTATGAGGACTTTATTAAATAGAGGATGGGAACCGATATTTGATCCTACTACTAATGTTCTGATCAGAATTAAAAAGAATAGACCTGGCAAATCACTTGACGTAAATTATTGGACATGTACATCTGATGTAACTTCAGGTATTTTCGAGACAACACTACCACCGCAAGATAACCTGTTTGATTTAGATAAAGAGCAACGTCTTTTGGATAAAACTATAATGCCGGAACTTGAAAGACAAGGTCTATTTATCTGGTATACAGAAACTACACCGGTAACTGAAGCTACCAGAGCATACTATTCGCTTTTTCATACATATTGGCGGGGTGAATACGCTCATCTTCGTAATAGAGGAATGGATCATTATTGGTTTTCCTGGACTATAGGAAATAATCCGTCTTTAGATGTTTCCGTTAAAGAGGCTATCCCTTTCTTCAGAATCATTATTCGCTTAACCGGAGTAATTTTTTTCTTTTTACGTTTCGGATCAATCTCCGGTGGGAAAATGAGTCCGGGAGGAATGTTAACAGTCAGGCCATGGGCATGGAAAAACCTATTTCTCAGAAGTCCGTATCAAAATGATGTTGATAGAGTTGGTATGCCCGTTAAGGAAATTACTAGTTGGTCTGACTATTTTTCTAATCTGATGCAATATCGCCTTTTGACATTATTTTTTGACGATGGGAAACCTTATAGGGTATGTAACGATCCCAATTTTTTAACTTTTTGGAGATCTCCTCTTTTTGGTGGTTGGGATGCTGTTTCAATAGATGGTCAATTAACTAAAGTGAATAGGCCTGAGTTAATTAATCTTGAACGAATACAAAGACAAGTTTATTTTTCCCGTTTCCGTTTTAAATTTTCACTCAAAGCCAATCTCGAGGAATTTGGAGAAGCTTATGAAGGAGGTGAATCTTTTCTGGCAGGTTGGTTGAACAACAACTTCACCAAATTATATATTGAGGCAAGAGCTGATAGTTGTCCTCCGAAAAATGAGGAATTTTCTACTCTTGCTTTGTATTTAGGTTTATTGACTAATCTGGAAGAATCTTTTAACTACGTCGTCAATAATTTTTCTTATGATTTTTGGAAAAAACTATTCGCTGTTGTCCCTTACCAAAAAATAAATTCAAAGATTGATAATATTTGGATACCAGAAATACTGGAAAATATAGTTGAGTTAGCCAAAAAAGGTTTGGAGAAACGCGGTTATGGTGAAGAACGATTTTTATCACCACTTATATTCCGGGTACGTCATAATACAACGCCAGCTGAAGAAGCGCTTAACATTTTTAAACAGGCAAAGACAAAAGAAAAAGGCATTAGATCTCTGGCAAATAAATATGGTTTATTTTGAGGATGAGAAATAATTCACTTCCGTTTGCTTTTTTTGAAGGAAAAATATTCCCAGTTGAACAGGCAAAGGTGAGTATTATGACTTCTTCTCTCCAATACGGAATTACTGTTTTAGAAGGAATCCCAAGTTATATCTCAGCCGATAAAAAATATATTACTATTTTTAAACTGCCTGATTATTATAAAAGCTTTCTTAATTCACTTAAGATTATCAATCAGTTCATTAAATATGATATTAGAACATTAGAAAAAATTACGTTTTCTTTATTAAAGAAAAATCAACCCAAAACTAACTGCTATTTTCGGCTTCTAGCCTATGCAAAGAATTATAAAATCGGCGCCAATCTTAACAAACTAGATTATGACTTTGCTCTCTATATGATACCTCTTGATGAATATATAACTAGAAAAAAAGGGCTAAAAATGACCATCTCGAATTGGATTAAGATTGATGATAATGTCATTCCATCACACGCGCAAATTGCAGGTAGTTATATGAATTCTTCATTAGCTAAAGCTGAAGCAATTAGATTGGGATTTGATGATGCATTGATGTTAACGCAGAACGGGCATTTAACTCATGGAGTTTTTAATTTTTTTATTGTTAGGGATAGAACGCTCATCACTCCACCAGGATATGTAGATACTTTTGATGGTATATTCAATAAAACTATTATTGAATTAGCAATCGATCTAGGAATACCAGTCCAAGAAAAGAATATTGACCGGACTGAGGTCTATATCGCTGATGAAGCATTTATTACCGGAATTGGTTCTCATTTAGTTTGGATTATAGAGGTTGATGGAAGAAAAATAGGAAATGGAATTATTGGTCCAATTACTGCCCAAATAAGGAAACTTTTTTTAAATATAGTCAAAGGTAAGGAAAATAGATATTCAAAATGGTTAACAAAAGTTAATCTAAATTAACTTTCAGAGGAATTAAAACAGAGGCGGAAGAGATTAAGAAAATGTAGCGTAGAAATCCTTTTCCGATTTAATGAAACTCGCAATTTGTAAATTTTTTTAAAATCTTTTTTCTAATTTATTCCATTAAGAAAAACATATGTCTTTAATCCCGCCTGAATTGCGGACCGGACTCCAATAATTGAATCTTCAATTGATACACTGAATTCCGGAGAAATTTTTAGCTTTTTTGTAGCTTTTAGATATATTTCAGGATTATGATTGCGGTAACAGAGGTAATATATTTCGTAGTATCGCTTATATACTCATGATTAAATTACGCAACAATTGCCCTTTTTTTCTCTTCGGGTATTAAATCATTGCAAACTTCATCAAGGAAGGGTTTAATCCTCTTTCCGATTCTTTTTTTATATAAACTGTCTTCCAGCAAAAGTCCGTATTTTTTCACTATGTGCTGAAGTAACCGAAAAGTAGGTAATTCGCTGTGAATGAGAAACCCGTCCAAATCAAAAATAACCGCTTGAATCATATATTACCTCTTAAGGCTTGCATTGTTTCGATAAATTCTTCCGTTGTATCTCCTAACCCTCCTACTTTTGTTTTATCAAAATAGCGGGCAAGGCCTCGAAGATATTTCGTAACAATATCATTGCCAAACCAATTCCGTTCTTTTCCAAGTAAAGTCGTCAATACCGATAAAATTTGTTCTTTTCCTGCCCACAACGTGTGATATGCTACCTGTGCTACATCAAGCTCCCAGGCGTTCGGGCCTGAAATTTTCAAATCAAAATCAATGTGAATAAATCCGAATTGCGGATCAACAAGCATATTTCCTGACCACCTGTCGCCATAGACAAATCCTTTTGAATGTGCTCTCTTTAAGTCCTGAATAACCTGAAAAACAATAGCATTCGCATCGTTTCCAGCCGGTGGTTTATGAAAGGTGGTGGCGGTATTGCTTTTCCAACGGAAAAAAAAGTTGCAAAGCTGATAAAACAGGGCAAAAATCAAATGACTAATGACACTGAGTGGATTATTATTTCAGATTCATCAAAACGAGTCTCTTCTCTTGGAGAAAAATTTGCAATTCCTATCGCTGTCAGGTCTGAAGCTATCGATTTTGTTACAACAACTTTATTTGAGTCATTCACGGCGTTGGCAGTTGCACGTCGCGGAAAAAATGATAATGACGGAAATTTTATTCTTGACGTGAAAGTGAAACCGCACGACGTTCAAAAAGAATGGGAAGAGGAAATTGAATCAATTCCAGGAGTCGTATGCAGCGGCCTTTTTCTTGATGACTATGCCGATCCAATCTGGGTCACCAGTCCTGATGGCTCTATAGACATTTATCTTCCTGAACAAAAATAAACCTAGAGCTAAAGAAGAAAAGAGTTTAAGTCCTCACTAAATTACGGGGTTAATCCGAGTCTTTTCATCGTTCTTTCTGCCGCTTTGGCATCAAGAAGAATTACAGTCTCACCAAGAGTTACCATGCTTGCAGGATTATCCGGGGAGGGTGCTTCGAAAAGAATCTTTTCCACGTTTCTTTGTTTATTAGGACCTATTGCTGCCATAACTCTCAAATCAGCTCTGCGAAAATCTCCGTGAGCCTGAGTTATAGCTCCTCCTGGTATATGTTCCGGATCAGGAGCATATTTTTTATTTGCCTCTTTAGTTGCTCGATCTATCGCCACAAAAATTGCCCCGGAATCCGGTGAAATTCCCTTGGGGACAAAGCCTATATGTGAAGAGCCTTCAATCGCTTTTTCTTCCTTAATCGCCATTTCAATTGCTTCATCGTTCCAGTCCTCTGGAATAACGGCGCCGTTTGCCAGCTTGGGGTCAGGTCCAACACCTAAATTAGTTATCGCAAAACATTCTTTTCGCAGTTCAGATTCAAAACTGGCAGCTTCCTGATATGGATCTTCGGCAGCGCCGTTTGGCCTTATCCAGTTTTCCGGTCCAAGACCGTGAGGTTCGCCTATACGTTTATCAGTATAGAATTCATATGACATTGGGTAGTTAATATCTGATTTTAAAAGACGCCAATATTCATCAACTGTAGCTATCCTTCTTTGCCTTAATAATCTGGAAATATCAGGCAAAGTGGCCATAATATCATATGCTTCTTCCCATGTTCCGCCTGTCGGGAAGGTAGGTATTCTCTCCGGATAATCCGTAAGCCTCGCCTGATTCAAATTTACAGCATGTCTGCTTAAATCATGAGTATTATTAAAAACAAGAACTTGGGGACTATGAACGCGATAAATTTTACCCTGATGAGTAAGTGAGTCAGGTACTCCCAAATGTTCACGAAGGGATGCAACCTGGGGCGAAATATTCCTACATTCAATCTGTGTAAACATTACCAAACATTATATTTCTTTAATTTTTATTGTCAAATCAAGCTAATCTTTATATATAAAGTTAATTTGTAAAGCTTCGAAAGTCGAAGAAATCCGTAGAAATTGCTCCCCGAGCCTTGGATTAATATACGTATAGATTTCACTTCAATTATCCAGGCTTTTCAGGATTTGAAGTATATTGGATATTTCTTTATACTTATTATTTGTCTATTTTGTAACTTCTTGACATTACTTACATTTTGTACTATTATAAACTTTAAAGGAGGATTTTATGACGCAAACAGTAAGCGCCCAGGATGCCAGAAATAAGTTTTCGGAGATGTTGAATACTGCAGTCTATGGGAAGACAAAAGTGATAATCACCCGCTTTAATAAACCACAGGCTGTGCTTATGGATTATAAAGAGTATGAATTTTTAACAGATCCCACTAAACGATTCACCAATGAGGAATGGAAAAAAGGATTTAAAGTTTTTGATAGAATTGCCGCTAGGACAAAAGACATACCTACTAAAGAAGTGGAACGGATTGTAGATGAGGCTGTAAAAGCTGTCAGAAGAGCAAAACATGCTAAGAGTGGTTATTGATACAAATCTGATAATCTCCGGTACCGCTAAATCAAATACTATACCCCATCGTTTACTTGAGGGATGGCGTAAGAAAGAATTTTTATTAATCACTTCAATCCCAATTCTTTCAGAAATAAAAGAAGTCCTGGATCGGAAAGAAATACAAGCTCATTTCTTTCTTAAACCTGAGGACATTCGGGATTTGATTCAAGCACTATCAACTCAAACAATAATTACTTCTGGAGCTTTAGAAGTTGACATCGTCAAGGATGATCCTGATGATAATAAATTTATAGCAGCAGCAGTTGAGAGATCTGCTTCTTATATCATTTCCGGAGACAGAGATTTACTTGATATTGGAGATTATGAGGGAATTAAAATTATGGAAGCAAGAAATTTCCTAGAAGACGTACTTCAAAAAGACGTGAAATGAAATTCCGAAGAAACCCAAAGAAATCAGTTGAAATAGCTCCCCAACGTTAAAGCACTTGGGACTTATTTTATAGAGACTGATGAGGAATTTCAGCCGATATTAGTTTAGTGTACTGAGGATAGAGAATGTTCGATACTGGATTATCCGATTTTAACTGAAGATGATTTGTCTACACGCTCAACCATATATCGTACAGTCTCATTCATATTTACAGCAGTTACTTTGATGTTTGGGTATTTCTCGGGAAAAACTCTAAACAGCTCGTCGACAAATGCTTGTCCAACATTAGGGACTTGATAAAAATCAAAAATAATTGATTTGAATTTTTCTAGCCCAACTAATATTCTTCTTGCCTGAGATCGAGAAATATAGATTGTTTCAATAATATACAACTTTATCTGTATCTCAGTTTTATCAAAATCTGGATTGGAATGGTCTGTTTCAAACTTTTGAAATATTTTCTGCAGATGTCTATCTGAATTGTAGTCAATTAACCAATATACTCTGGTTCCGACTTTTACGGGTCTGAGTTCGCCAAGAAAGACATCTTTGATTTTATTATCAAGTCGTAGAGAGTATTCAAAACTGTCTAATTGATATATATCTGCTGTTTTAGAAGTGAAAAATATTCCCTCACCGGAATGTGTGCGAGGTTGTGTTGTGGTTTTTCCTTTCAACAAATCCTGCATTGCCTCCAATTCATTTTTTAGTGAACGTTTTTTCATCACGTTCTTAAACACTCCAACTCCAAAGTCATTTACTACAAACCATAAATTTTTATCATCTTTGCTCACTTCAATTTCCACATATTTTGATAGTGAATGTTCAATTGCGTTATTAAGCATTTCGGAAAATGCATAATCAAACAAACTTCTTACGTTTTCACTGAGAGTTTTCATGAAATGTACTTTTCGATTAATATCGTCAAGCACCTCATGTTCCTTTAGGTTTTCACGTTTGAATCTTTTGTGTATTAAAGACCCTAATAAATGCTCGTTCTTCGTCAATACATAATAAGCTCCTGCTGTAGACCCTCCTTTAATAAGAATCCCTCTTTTTACCAGTCGTCTTAGTAGCAAACTTATATACTGTCGGGAAACAGTATTATGTATTGCATTAAGGACATCAGAAGACTTTATTCGTCCCTTTTTATTTGCTAGATCGATAATTACCTTATGTATATCCATACACTGGAATTATAGCTATTTATATTTACAGTTGTCAACTGTTAGTAAAGTTGTAAAGTAAAGTTGTAAAGCTAATGATTAAGTTAGTTCAATTATTCGAGCTTTTTAGGATCTGAGGCATATAGGAGAATTAAGACAGAGGTGGGAGGAGATTAAGAAGCTGCATAGTTTATCGCTAACTACCTAAATCAGATGGGATTGGGAATAATTGTAAAATTTTCCAAAACAACTTCTACATCTTTATTTCCCCACCAATCTCCTTTACTCCAGTGGTCTTGCCCATTTCCCCATAAATCAAGTCCTAAATTTAGATCGCTTGTACTTGATGTAGCAGAGTCAATTTGAATCCAGTTATTATCCTTATAATAGTATCCTGTAAGAGTATTTACTACTCTTTTAAATTTTAATTTACCGGTAGTATCTGTAGTTGGAGTAAATCCTGATGGTTCTTTACCTATGAAGTGGATTAAATAATTCTCTTGTCCGTTATGATCTTTTTCTGTAAAACTTACTCTTTCTACCCCACCTAATATTGCCGATCCCATACCTAATCTTGCTCCACTATGGTCTGGCCAATTTACAAGTTTGAAATCAAAATAGGCTTCGAAATCTCCCTTAACAGTTAACTTTGAATTGATCCCAGCGTGAAATTCACTGCCGGTATTATTCCCTGCAAGTTTAAGATGCAGACCGTCGGTTGAGGGGATAATTTGAGTATTACCTATCTGATTAATTTCATACAAATCCAAAACTAACATTTCAGAATGCAGCGAATCGTGAAAGACAGATTCTTCTTCAGAAGGTTGGGATACTTTTATTTGGTCTATTTTAAGGCTACTCCAGTTATCAATACCTGCTTTACTGGCATTTCCAAACCAAATACTTGTTGGACGACTCGTTTCAACTTCGGCTGAATAAGGTCCACCATCTATAGATATAGAGGCTTTACCGTTAATATATTTTAGTACTATGGTGTGTTTATTGAAGTCAAATCCGTTAGAACTCCAGACGATCTGGTCATTGAGATATGCTCTTAATTTATTTTGTACAGCATTTGGACCTTTGTCCTGCCAGATTACTAATAAAGGATCTACTCCGACATTGTCATAGTTGGGGTGACCGTTGACAGGAATGCCTCTGTCAAATTCAAGTCCAGCTCCGTTAGTATCAGCAGTAAGGTATTGCAGAACAACTTTAGCGGAAAAATCACCTGTTACTGGAAACGGATTTACTAGAGTATGGATATAGGGAAATGTATCAGTTTTGGAAGTTGATAAGGTAACAAAACTATTTGATACATCTATGTTCCCGCCATTTTGATAAGTTTTCCATATTTCACTTTTTAAACTATTTCCATCAAAATGGTCAGAAATCAATTTAGATGTAGTTTGACAATTTATTACAGCACATACTGCATTTTCTGCATTAAGTCGTTTTCCACTAATCGGCTTATCAGTTGTAATGTTATCTCCTGTGGTTACAATAATATTTTTTACTTTCCTAGGAGTGAGTTTATTCTCATTAGCAACATTCGGGTCTAAAGCGAATAACATTGCCGCAACACCTGATACCATGGGTGCAGCGAAAGAAGTTCCATTACCCAACTTATAGCCTCCACCTGATTTTGGTATATATACATCCGATCCAGGCGCAGCAATAGATATATTTCCATAATTTGATTCACTTAAACCTCCGATAAACCATTTTGATCTATTATCATTGAGGTCACTTGAAGCTACAACTATAGTATTATATAGAAGAATATTTGCAGGCGTGTTATTCGATGAATCAACTCCCTCATTACCAGCACCAATTACAAAAAGAATATTATTCTGATGTTTTGAAAATAACTCTGTAAAAATCCCCGACCAACTTTCAAAGTCGTTATCACTGGCACAGCTATAGAATAGCTTCTTCTCTATCGGTAAGGTTGAACATTTTCTCAATGTTAAACTTAAATTAACAACTTTTGAACCTTTTTTAATTGAATTTGATATAGCATTGATAAGACTCATACCGTGATTAAGTCCTGGCCAAACTTCAAATCTATACTTTCCAGTAATTCCAGTTACTCCAGAAAGTACACCATTCATCTCTGGTTCTCGGTAAGAGTGTCCTTCAATCCAATTATTAGCGCCAATAATTCCTACTACTCCAGTACCATGACCATCTGGGTCCTCATCATAATCACGCAACACTCCTTTTAATGTTCCTAAATCTACACCTTCGAATTCAGGATGATTTCTATCAGCTCCAGTATCTACAACGCCAACGACAATATCATTAAGATTTTGGTGAGAGTTGAGAGAACCGATATATTCCCATGCCTCGCGTATTTTAATTTTATCGTATGCTCTTATGTTATTAGGTTGTGTAACCGCTAAATGAGCTAGATCCGAGTCTACATCAATTGAAGAAATTTGATAGTTTTTGGAAACACTTTCAATTATTGAATTCTGAAAAAGTGATTGCATGACATCATCTAATTCTCCTACTGAATCTACCATTACTTCTATCTGATAAAGTGCTATTTCAGGAATTTCGCCTACTATTCTTCCGTTAACACTATTAGCAATATTTTCTGCATCTGTCCTGGAAAAACCTTCCTTTAAATTTAATATAAATTGATTCACTGGGAATCGTGCTCCATCTTCTGTTTTGACAATAAATTTAGAGTTTGGTTGTTTTACTAGGCCAACTCCTTTAATTATATGGACTGTTATTTCTCTTGATTGAGCGCTTGACGGGTAAATCTTTAAAAATTGCTGAGCAATTTGTTTACTATAGTTATTTTTCTTAAATTTATCTAGAAGTCTTATCATATCTATCCCGTAAGTAAAAGCCTGGAAAGATACTTCATCCCCATCCTTAAATTGTGAAAGATCAACTCCGAAAGTATATGAACCTTCCTTGGCATTTTCTCTTTCTACCTGGGTTTTGTCGATAAGAGTATCATTCATATAAAGAAGTATGCTTCTAATATTTCCAAAGTATTTTGTATTATTTAAAGATGAATGTGCATTATCTCTAGTTACCACCAATTTACCAGCTGAATAATTTACATCAATATCAGTTCTAATTGCATCAACAACACTGTTATTAAAAGGAGATGCAATTTCTATAAAAGGATTTATTTTATCAACTCTTACGGAAATTGGAGTTATTTTAGGTTGAGTTAATGCATGAATATTTTGTGGAGATATAGAGGCAGAAAATAACAAAAGAGAGATTATGATGAATATTCGCTTATACATAATTACACTAATTTTAGGGTAGTACTCTAATAATCATTATGCAAATTTCACAAAATAACCGCCTTTAGGTATGTTTCCGTTGGCGGTCAGCAAATCTGGCCATAATATAGTACAGTCAAGTTATCTTTTCAATAAGAGGCGTGTTGTTACAGCTATTTAACAATTATTTAAGTAGTTTGAATCCGTAGAAAGTGCTCCGACTGGTGGATTATGTGAGGAACTTTTATTATCCTCAAATACCTCTTTTTAATAGCGGTCAATAAAATTGAGAATTCCTTTTTGAATAAATTTT
>Ga0155407_164_pt1 | contig 13452 bp, 13 predicted proteins | sample RifCSPhighO2_02_FD_106375 | JGI IMG/M metagenome (GOLD analysis project Ga0155407, IMG submission 106375) | Candidatus Gottesmanbacteria bacterium RIFCSPHIGHO2_02_FULL_39_14
TGATTTAAATGGTAATTCACCGCTTTCTGGCATTGTAAATTGGGATTACTAGTTATTTTATCTTCTTTTTGAGGATTTGGCGAGTAGTATGAGGATTGGCCTGACCCTGGGTATGACGCATGACCTGGCCGACCAGAAACATCAGGGCAGTTTGTTTACCCGACTGATAATCGGCAACGGGTTTGGGGTTGGCGGTTATTACTTTATCAATAACTACTTCAAGTTCTTTTTCGGAGATAACCGCAGTTTGAGTTTTGGCAGAAATAAGTTTAATCAGATCCTGTGGTGAAACTTTGGCAATATCAACTTTTTTATTGATTATCCAGTTGGCGACTGTTTTGGGAGGAATTTTTTTAAATTTCACCACTTGGTCAAAATAATCGGCTATTTCTTTCTTCTCGGTTATTCTTAAAGAATCCTCTTTACTTAACTGATAATCTTTAATAAAACGATCAACTTTTTTATCTGGCAATTCAGGAATCAGGTTTTTTAATCTTTTAATATCTTCTGGTGTCCAGCGGATAGGAGGAATATCCGGTTCAGGGAAATAGCGGTAATCCTGGGCTTCTTCCTTACTTCTTTGGGAGAAAGTAATTTGCTTTTTTTCATCCCAACCGCGCGTTTCCTGAAGAGGTATTTTGCCGGATTCTAATATTTCTATCTGCCTGTCAATTTCATAATCGATGGCTTTTTTAGCAAAAGAAAAAGAATTGATGTTTTTGATTTCCACTTTATAGGGAGGCAATTGGTCTTTAGTCGTTGGTCGTTGGTCGTTAGACAAAACAGAAATATTAGGTTCCAAACGCATACTTCCCTTTTCCATATCAGCGTCTGAGATTCCTAAATAACGGATTATTTGATGGAGTTTTTTTAAGAAGTTTCGCGCCTGCTCACTACTTCTGATCTCCGGCTCGGTAACTATTTCAATCAAAGGAACACCGCTTCTGTTGAAATCAATAAGAGTAACCTTCTTTCCTGCTATCTCGGCATGCAGAAGTTTACCGGTATCTTCTTCAAGATGGACCCGAGTTATACCAATACTTTCGTCATTTTGAGGCGAAGCCGAAGAATCTCTCAACTTGTTTGAGCTCCGATTTAATCGGAGAGATCCCTCGACTGCGCTCGGGATGACAAGAGAACCCTTTACAGCAAACGGCTGGTCATACTGGGAAATCTGATAGCCTTTGGGCAGATCGGGATAAAAATAATTCTTGCGGTCAAACTTGGAAAATAGGGGGATTTGACAATTAAGGGCCAGCCCCATTTTAAGACACCATTCTACTGCTTTTCGATTGGGAACGGGTAACGCTCCGGGTAGTCCCAGGCAAACAGGACAGGTATAAATATTCGGCTGTTGAGCCCCGAACGGATCGTTTTTGCAACCGCAGAACATCTTGGAGACAGTCTTTAACTCTACATGGATTTCCAAACCGATAATAGGAATATATTTATTCACCATTATTATTTTTCAATTAAAGGCGGCTTACGTTTATGCCAATCGGTCATCTGCTGATATTGATGGCCGATATTTAAAAGTTTTTCTTCAGTAAACATTTTGCCAATTAACTGCATGCCGATCGGCATACCACTCTGATTAAAACCGCAAGGTAATGCAAGAGAAGGCAAACCGGTTGGAGTTTGGCAGGTATAAATATCAGCCAGCATATTTTGAATTGGATCATTGATTAACTCACCGATTTTAGTTGCTACCATAGGCTCAACCGGCATAAGGATTGCGTCGCATTCGGATAAGGCTTTGTTATATTCTTTTATGAAAAGCGTCCGTCCTTTTTGAGCTTTGCGATAATAGGCATCATAATAGCCGGCTGATAAAGCATAAGTACCCAACATGATCCGGCGAATTGTTTCTTTAGTAAAATTTGATCTATCCTGACCATATCGAACTGCGTCATATCTAGCCAAATTTGAACTGGTTTCACTAGTGCCGATCAGATAATAAACAGCAACTCCGTAATCAAGAAGCGGTATGGAAATTTCTTTAATTTTTACACCTAATTGTTGAAATTGTTCGGCAGCTTTCTCAATACTGCTTTTTATTTCCGGGTCTAGTCCTTTTGCATAACATTCTTTTGGCATGCCTAAAACCAAACCGCTGATTCTATTCTGTAAATTTTTGGAATAATCAGGTACTGCTTTGGGTGAGCTAGTGGCATCCAATGGATCCTGACCGGCCATCGTCTGTAAAATTAAAGCACAATCTTCAGCACTTTTAGCCATCGGACCCATTGTGTCGAATGAAGATACATATGGAACACAACCATACCTTGAAGTCCTACCGTAAGTTACTTTCAGTCCCGTAATATTACACCAGCTTGACGGATTTCTGATTGAACCGCCGGTATCTTCCCCAATTCCAAAAGTAGTCATTCGGGATGAAATTGCTGCTGCATTTCCTCCACTGGAACCGCCAGCTACTCTGGATGTATCCCAGGGATTTCTGACTGGTCCGTAATCATTATTTTCCGATGAAGCACCGTGGCCCCAAGCGTCCATATTGGTTTTAGCTATTAAAATGGCTCCAGCATTCAGAATTCGGCTATAAACAGTAGCATCATAAGGAGAAATGTAATTTTTCAAGACGTTTGAAGCAACAGTCGTCGGAAATCCCCGGGTATTATATGAATCTTTAATTATGAATGGCAAGCCATAAAGCGAATTATTATTTTCCGTGCGTTTATTATCTTTTTCCCTGGCTTTTTTTATGACTTCATCTTTATCTAAAACTGTGGTGAAAGCATTTAATTTGGAATTTATTTTTTCAATTTTATCAAAACATTCCTTGACAATTTCTTCGGAAGAGAACTCTTTATTAATTAGACCGCTAGCTAATTCTGTTAATGATTTATCTATCAACATTTTATTCTTCAAATATGGCATCAACTTCAAAATAGCCTTTATATGTTTTCTTGGCATTGGAAAGAGCTTCATCTTGTGTAAACATCCTGTTTTTATCAATTAAATCCTCACGAAAAATATTTTCCAAACCTGTCACCTGAGATGTTTCAGGAATATTTTTAGTATTTAAAGATTGGACTTTCGAGACAAAATCAACAACAGATGTAAATTGCGGTAAAAGCTTTTCCAGCTCTTTATCAGTTAATTTCAAATTAGCCAGTTTTGCCAGGTGTTTTACCTGATCTTTTGTAATCGCTTTCTGATTTTTCATAGAGCTTATAATTAATAATTTTAATACTTCTAAAGAATTCCAGCTAGCCAACAATACCTTTCTATCAATTCCTGAATTTGATCTATTTTGTAATTGTGATTATAAATTAATTCATGACTCAATGCTGCTATCATAAAAGCCGCATCTTCACGCAACGTCCTGCCACTCAATACACCTTTTATTGAAAGACCAGCGCTGTATCTTTGTAAATCAACATCTCCCTGATCTGCCAAAGTTATAATTAGAACCGTTGTATCTTTCTTTCTCAGTATATCTTCAATTGCTTTTTTCCATTTTGGTGAGGCTGTACCTGACCCCCGAGCTTTTATTAGAAAAATTCTGAAACCATATTTATAAAACTCCTCCAAAGCTGGAATATCATTTTCTACTGTTTCAATTCTAGTATTATTCATAGCATGTTCAAATTTAGTTATTTCATCTTCATGTGTTAAATAGTGTTCGGAAAAATCTGGAAAAAGTTCTATATATTTAATTCTTTCTTTTAAATCGTCATATAAAGGATATTTATGAACATTACCTCCGTCAATTGTGAGAAGCGGCGTAGAATTTGGAGAATAGAAAAAACCATCAGAGTGTAATTTTACAGTACCTAATCCCGGTAAAATATGAATCATAGGTTGTTTATTTTTTTCTTTTTTAGACGTAGTTACCGTATAAGCGCCTCCAGGCAGTTCCTCTTCAATGGCCGTATAGAGACCACCGGTTATATTAACCACGGCCAAAGAATTCTGTTTATAACCTGATTCCGGTGAACCGTGAAAAATAATTTTTTTATTATTTTTTATCAGATATGATGATAATAAAACTGAGCATAATGCCACTTTTTTAGCTAATGAATCTGTTCCGCCTGAGAGACAAATAACATCAACCTCTTGTAATAGGTCATATAAGAATTAAATAGATGCAAGAAAATGAGGATTCAATTCTTGTCCTGAATCAAAACTGCTAATTCTTAATGCGTATTTTACTTCAACTTTTTGCCAAGGAATATTTCCAGCAGGATAGGTTGATGTCCAATTATATAAATCACCTAAATTTCGGTGGTCAAGAGCTTTTTCTTGAAATAATCTGACAATTTCCAAAGCAGAAGAATTTCCAGTTAACTCAATAGTTATCGGATGGGCAATAGGTGTTAACCTACCTTCATGATCTTTAATTGCGTCAATAGTACCACCCTGAGCAATACTAACAACCTTTTTCTGTAAATACTGTGCATTTTCTGAAAAAAATTTTTCCCAATTTGGAATAATTCTTAAAATGTCACTTGGTTGTTGCGATATTTTTTCACCATTTTGTATCATATTTATTTATCGATTTAGGTAATGTACTTCTATCTAAATCAAAAGTCAATTTTTAAATTTTTCCTATAAAAAAGAGACCTTATTAGAAGATCTCTTTTTTATAAATTCTAAAGTATTTTTACTTTATTCAGAGCACTTTGAGGTAGCGGTCTACTTCCCAGTCGGTAACCTGGATGCGGAAGTCGTCCCATTCTTCAGACTTAGCCTCAAGATAGCGCTTCCAGGTATATTCCCCAAATAACTCCTTGACGATTTTGCCTTTTTCCATTTCCGTGATGGCTTCATTCAGGCTGGCCGGAAGCTTGTTGATATAGTGTTTTGCCAACTTGGCATCATCGAATTCAAAAAGGTTTTCTTCAACCGGATCTGGAGCATTCAGGGTTTTTTTTATTCCTTCAAGTCCGGCTTTTAAGAGAACGGCAAAAGTCAGATAAGGATTACTTGACGGATCAGGACTTCTGATTTCCAGCCTGGTTGATTTATCCTCCAATCCTTTAGATACTTTAGGAATTCTAATCAGGGCTGATCTGTTTATCCTGGCCCAGCAGGCATAAACCGGCGCTTCATAGCCCGGTGTTAACCTCTTGTAGGAATTTACAGTTGGGGCAAAAATACCGGTAATCTCCCGGACATGCTTTAACTGACCGGCCAGAAAGTTATAAGCAATTTTGGATAAGCCGTATTTATCAGCTCTATCATAAAAAGCATTCTTACCGTTTTTCCACAAACTCTGATGAGTATGCATGCCGCTGCCGTTAATGCCAAAAAAAGGTTTAGGCATGAAAGTAGCATGAAAGTTATGTTTATAAGCGATAAACTTGGCAGCCATTTTTAAAGTGATGGTATTATCAGCCGTCTTAAGGGCATGATCATAGCGGATGTCAATTTCATGCTGGTTATCAGCTACCTCATGAGTGGAAGTTTCCGATTTGATACCCATATCGTTTAAGGCCTCCATGATTTCCCTTTTGATGAGATACGGCTCATCCATTATCAGGTCGAAATAAAATCCATTTCCGGCGGACCGATTAAGGATCATACCGTCAGCAGTTTTAGGGAAAAGAAAAAATTCGCATTCCGGTCCGGTATAATAATCATATCCTAATTTCTTAGCCTCAGAAAGAACTTTTTTCAAAATATAACGAGGGTCGCCTTCAAAAGGATCATGATTAGGTTTATAAACATCACAAATAAGTCTGGCAACTCTACCCGTATCAATATTATTCCTCCAAGGAAGCAGAGCATAAGTATCGGGATCAGCCATTAAATACATGTCTGATTCATGGATGCGAGCGTAACCTTCAATTGAAGAACCATCAATCCAAATTCCTTTATTCAAAGCACCTTCCAGATTGTATACAGGAATGGTCGAACTTTTAATATTGCCCAAAAAATCAGTAAACTGCAAATCAATAAAGGTTACTTTATCTCTTTTTGCCAGAGCAAGAACTTCGTGGACGGTAAAACCTGCCATATGAATTTTCCTCCTAAAATAAATTTGAATAATAAAAAAAGTCTTCGTTCCCCGTTGACTTACGGGATCGGAAGACTTCGTTGTCTTTTATCGCATCAGTACGATATTTTTATATCCTAGCTGATCTGTTCAGGTTTTGTCAAGACTTAATTTTTGGGCAAGAATGACGGCTTCGGCAACTTCTTTCAACGATTTACGAGTATTCATACTTTCCTTCTGTAAACGATGAAAGGCTTCATCTTCGGAAAGTCCGGTTTTTTTCATTAATATTCCTTTGGCTTTTTCGACTAATTTTCTCAAATCCAAAGCTTCCTTTAAAGCCAGGGATTCTTCGATAAGAAGCGCATTTTCCACGGCGCCACCGACTAATTTACCGATTGCAGAAAGGAGATTAATTTCCATTTTGGAATGTATGTGTTTTTGCTGATGCTGGACATTGATAACTCCGCAGACGCCGTGTTTATTCAAGATCGGTACGGATAAAAATGCTTCAAAACGGTCTTCGGGCAAGCTTCTGAAAAATTTAAAGCGACTGTCACGGGAAGCACCGGAAGAGATAGCGACAGGCTTTTTTTCCTTAGCTACCCAGCCGGTGAGACCAACTCCGACTTTCATTTTTATTTTTCTCAATAAATCAGGATGCGGATTTTTAGAAGCGCGCAATACCAACTCATTTCTTTTATTATCCAGAATATAGATTAAACAGGAATCGCCACAGGTTACTTGGATGGCTATTTTGACAATTTCCTTTAAAACTTTATCGATTTCTAAACTATGAACAGTTTGGGTAACTTTATAAAGGAAATTAAGTTCTTTTTTATCGCTCATAAATTATCTTTAGTCTGTCTAATATTTTTTGACGGGCAAGTTGTGCAAGACTATCGTCAAGAAAGGCCAGGGTTATATTTTTAGCGTATTTTACCTCAAGGGCAGATTTTATCAACCAATCGGCAATTTGAGGATTTTTAGGTAAGAGCGGACCGTGGAAATAGGAACCGATGGCATTTTTATAAAAAGCTCCCTCAAAGCCGTCCTGGCCGTTATTACCGAAACCGCCTATTATTTTTGCTAGAGGTTTTAACTTATTACCCAAACTGGTCCGTCCTCCATGATTCTCAAAGCCAACGATAACTGTGCCGGACAACACATCAGGATAAATCAGACGGGCAGCAACATTACCGATGAGCCTTTTGGCCTGATCACCCGGATGGATAGTGGACAAATCAAAAATTGAAGCACCAATGATATCCTGACCTTGGAAGGGGCGATAGAAATGGCCAATCTGTTGATAAGCTGCACAGACAAACAGAGCCGGTATATAATTTTCGATCATTTGTTTAACTACCGGTGCTTTATTATTCAAGAAATCGTTGGCAGCCAACTTCTGCTGCCTGTCTTGGGCACCGCCCATAAAAATCAGATTACAGCCAGACAGTTGTGAGTTTTGAGTCTCTAGAGTAATAGGTTTAATTTTTACATCTATTCCCCGCCACTGGCATCTTTTTTGCAAACAAATAATATTTCCCCGGTCACCATAAGTTGACATAAGATCAGGATATAACCAGGCGATGGTTAGCTTATAGTCGTTGGTCATTGGTCGTTAGAGAATTTTCTTTCCTGTTATTATTTTTCTGATTTCCAGCATGGCCGAATAAGTCGGCAGGCAAAAAAGTGTCTGGTTATATTGAAGATATTGGCAGCTTTTATTGATGGCATTTTCCAAATTTTCTTCGGTAATAAATTGACGACCGGAATAATGCAATCGAAGTGCTAAATCAAATACTCGGGTACCGGAAAGGATGATATTCATTTGTTTTGGGAGATTTTCAAAATCGACATCCCAGATCCAGGAGACATCACGGCCATCCGGAATATTGTCATTTAAAACTATCAGCATGGTAGCTGCTTTGAGACTAATGACAGTTTTAAGAGATTCGTTGAATCCGGCCGGATTTTTGGAAAGGAATATTGATATTTGTTTACCCTGATATTTAAATTGTTCTTGCCGACCGAAGGCCGGTGAAAAATTCTTTAAAGTTTTTTTGATAATTTCAGTTCTAATTGTTAATTGTGAGGCAGCGGCAACGGCAGCCAAAAAATTATAGCGATTATAGAAGCCGGGTAAGGGAGACTGCCAATTATGGTAATCCGGCTTAGGCCGTTCTAATCCGCAATGATCACACTTCCAGATACCGAGATGAGAAAAATAGATACCTGAAAAATGCAGACGGTGAAAACAGGCAAGACAAAAAATGGAATCGGTGGCATGTTCCAGCTTTTGTCGATAAGAAGAGGGATCATTAACGCCGAAAAAAATAACTTTGGCTTTCAAATTTTTAGCTAAATATGCTATCTGGGGATCGTCAGAATTAAGAATAACCGTTGAAGAGGAGGGAAGTGCGGTTAAGGCATTGTGCCATTTATCAGCTATGACATCAACTTCTCCATATCTATCCAACTGATCCCGAAATAAATTAAGACAGATAACAATAAGCGGAGTGATTTTGTTAACCACGAGAGGTAAAGTATTTTCATCAATTTCAAAAACTGCGATATCGTAACCCGAGATATGCCCGAAAAGAGAGGCAGAATTAATAAAAGCTGAGACAAGGCCGTTTAGTAAATTTGCTCCAGAAATATTATGGATGACCCGAAATCCTGCCGTTTCTAAAATAGATTTAAGCATCAAGGAAGTAGTGGTTTTGCCATTGGTACCGGCGACCAAGACCATTCCCATTTTTAATTTAGAGGAAAAATGTTTAAGGATATCAGGAGAAATAGTCAGGGCAATTTCTCCGGGCCAGGTACCGCCGTAGCCTAGTTTGAAAAATCTACTTACCAGAATACTTACTTTACCGATCAGTATAGCTACGTTATCTAAAAACGACATGCGGAATAATTTTACATCTCTTTAAGGATTCTTATTCTTTCTTCAATAGGTGGATGAGTGTTAAAAAGACTGGCAAACCAGGCAGAAAATTTTTTTTCTTTAAAGGGATTGATGATATATAAATGGGCGGTAGCGTTGGTGGCTGCCTCAAGAACTTCCCTATCTTTAGATATTTTATCCAAAGCACTGGCCAGGGACTGGGGATTTCTGGTTAAAAGAGCACCGGAGGCATCAGCCAAAAATTCACGACGTCTGGAGACCGCCAGCTGAATAAGAGTAGCGATTAAAGGAGATATAAAAACCAGGATGAGACTAATAATCATAACTGCAGCCGAAATTCGCTCCCGGTCGGTGTCTCTTTTCCACCAAAGAGATCTGGTAAACCAATCAGACAATAGAGCAATCATACCGACCAAAACTGTTACGATAGCCATTAACCTAATATCGAAATTAGCAATATGAGAAATTTCGTGAGAAATAACCCCTTCCAATTCCCGCCGGTTTAGCTTTTTAACCAAACCTGTAGTGACACAGACGACGGCATGAAAGGGATCTCTACCAGTGGCAAAGGCATTAGGAGCGCTATCGTCAATTAAATAGACTTTCGGCTTAGGTAGTCCGGCGGCTATAGCTATATTTTCAGTAACAGTATAAAGGTCAAAATCCTTAGAACGGTCAGCTTCCCTGGCTCCGGAAATGCTTAAAACTATCTTATCGGAATAATAATAGCTGGCTATACTTGTGACACCGGTAAATACAAGAGCTATACCTACCCAAGAGGTACCATAACCTAAACTTTTACCTAACAAATAAGCCAACATGGTCGTAAAGAGAGTAAAAAAGACCATAATAAAAACAGTCTTGATTTTATTTCCCTGTATATGCTCGTAGATGGACATAATGTTTACAGATCTACCGTGACTTTTTTTCTGCTTTCTTCAACTGTCTTAAAAAATTCTGCCGGGGTCAGCTTCATTTGTTGGGCTATTATCATTTGCGGAAACATCTGTATCTTGGCATTAAAATCGGAAACGATCTGATTATAAAATTGGCGGGCAAATGATACCTTATCTTCAGTATCGGATAATTCTTTCTGAAGTTGCAGGTAAGTCTCACTAGCACGTAACTGGGGGTAATTTTCGGCAACAGCAAAAAGAGATTTTAAGACTTTTTGCAATTCACCTTCGGCTTTGGCTTTTTCTACCGGGGTCGCGGCTGATAAAAGAGATGATCTGGCTTTGGTAACATTCTCAAAAAGTTCTTTTTCGTGTTTGGCATATGATTTAACCGTCTTAACTAAATTGGGAATTAAATCAGCGCGTCTGTTTAGTTGAACATCTATCTGACTCCAGGCTTCTTTAACCCGGACTTTAAGGGCAATCAGGTTATTATAGACAGACCAAATATAGAGAACTATTAATCCTAAAACTAACAAAAGACCGATGAGCATATTATTCACCTCCTTTTATCCTGTTAACCATTTTTTAAATTCTTGGTAGGATAAGGTATTAAGTATATCATTTTTAGTCGCCCAGCCGCGACGAGCAACAGAAATCCCGTAATTTATAAGACTTAGTTGCTCTTTTTGGTGGCTATCAGTATTTATTATCAGCTTATTATGATTCTCTATAGCTCTTTTGACCATATAATCATTCAGGTCAAGTCTATCAGGATAAGCATTAATTTCCAGAGCTTTATTTTTTAGCCGGCAAAAGTCAAAAATTGCTCTCCAATCAGCATCATATGCTTCCCGGCTGCCAATTAATCTGCCTGTTGGATGGCCTAATATTTTTGCTTTAGGGTGTGAAAGGCCTTTTAAAATTCTCTTAGTCATCGCTTCTTTAGTTAAGAAAAAACTGCTGTGAACAGAAACAATGATAGCATCGAGATAATTGAAAGCTTTTTCAGGAAGGGCTAATTGCCCGTCAGGAAGAATATCAACTTCAAGCATGATAAATAATTTTACTCGAACATTTTTATTACTCAATAAAATTTGTTCAAACTTATATTTTCTTTTTTTTAAAATATCTATTATTCCATTTTCAGTATGTTTGGAAATACTCGGGTTATGATCACTAATACCTAAATATTCATAGTTCATTAGGGAAGCTACTTTTAATAATTCCGTTAATGATGAACTGCCTAAATCATGAGACGGTTCTAAATTATAATTGGAATGAACATGGACTTCACCTCTAATATGGGAACGTCCAACAAGGTCAGGCAAATAATTTTTTTGAGCAGCTTCAATTTCTCCCCTGTCTTCACGAAGTTCCGGCGGAATCCATGGTAAGCCTACAGCTTTATAAAATTCTTCTTCGGAAGCGTATGTTTTAATACTCTTTCTCGCATTTATTTTTTTTATACCGTATTCCGAGAGTGACATACCTCTTTTTAGAGCATATTCTCTGAGATGAATATTGTGTGCTTTGCTGCCGGTAAAATATTGAAGCATGGCGCCAAAACTTTGGGGAGATTGGACCCTTAAATCAATCTGTTGGCCGGTATTAAGATAAATTGTGGCACCACTAGTTCCGACTTCAATAATTTTATTTGTTTTAGGATATTTCAAAAACCAATCGATGACCTTTTTAGGTTCTTTTGTGGCTACTGCAATGTCAATATCACCGATGGTTGAGACCATTCTTCTTAAACTACCAAGAGGATAAGCTTTCACGGTTAATGGATTTTTCTTCAAATACTCAAGTATGAGTTTAGCGGTAGCAAAAGCATAGGGCAAAGGCATTCTTTTCTGTTTCGCCTGACCTTGTCTAAAGCGTTCTAAAGCCTCAATAATATCTTGTTCGGATTTCTTACCAAATCCCGGCAATCGGGCAATTTTACCTGATTTAGCGATCTTAAGCAGGCTGCTGACAACTGTTTGCGGATTATATAATTTAAATTGTTTGCTTATTTTATAGGCTTTTTTAGGACCGAATCCGGAGACATCCAAAAGAGGAAACATACCCTTCGGAAGACCTTTGAATACTTCTTCGAAGTGTCGGACATGGCCGGTTTTAAAAAGTTGCGATAAATATTCAGCAATTGATTTGCCTATACCGGGTAAATCAACCAGACGATTTTCATCCCACAAATCTTTGATATCAATATTACTTTTTTCTACCGTTTCGGCAGCTTTATCATAGGCTATAATACGGAAATAGTTAAAACCTTTGACTGAATAGGCAGCAGCAACCTGACGAAGCAGTCTGGCTATTTCTTCATTACTAAATTTGCTCAACATCGATTAAATACTAGCATACGTATTGACCCTTTACCAACGATCTGATATTATCGCAAAAAGAGAGGGTTCATTCCGAGCGAAGTCGAAGGGGCTCGTGGTGTAGCGGTTAACATGTCGCCCTGTCGAGGCGAAGATCGCCGGTTCGAATCCGGTCGGGCCCGCTCAATTGATCCTCACTTCTGCCCAGAAAGGAGGCGTTAAGCATTTAATGTGGAAAAAGCTACGCCAAAAACTGGAGCTGCCTGAATCATATATTTCCATAACTCTGGGATTTTTAGTTGTACTGGTGGCAGGTATTCTAACTTATAACTATTTTGTCAAAAACCAAATTCAGAAAACTCAGGAAGAGCAAAAGAAAGCCGAAGAAGAACAACCAGCCGGCCTACCGGTATTGCCGACTACTTATACCACTCAGGAAGGTGATACTCTCTGGGAAATAGCTCTTAAACATTACAATTCCGGGTATAATTGGGTTACTTTAGCTGAGGCTAATAATCTTACCAGTCCCGATTATTTGGAGGTAGGACAAAAATTGACAATTCCCATAGCTGAAGTTATTAAGCCACCGGGAGAAATTTTATCTACCCAGGCTCCGCCTAAAAAATATACGGTTGTCAAAGATGACAGTCTCTGGAAAATAGCCGAAAGAGAATACGGAACGGGATATGACTGGACCAGAATATTAGAATATAATAATTTAACCAATCCTGACTTGATTTATCCAGGTAATGTTCTGATGCTGCCGAAGTAGGTTAAAAAGAAAAAGCAAATAAATTCCTACCGATCCTGTCGGTATTTATTTTTATCCCCAATTTTCCTGTTATACTTCATTGCTTCGCAGTTTTAAACCGGAGTAAGATAGGTATATAATATTATTTAAGTTTTGAATGCGGGTGTGGTCCAATGGCAGGATGTCCCGCCATAGGCGGGGAGGTCGGGGGTTCGATTTCTGATTATGTATGCTATCTATATACTGAAAAATAATAAATCGAAACGATTTTATACTGGATGTACCAACAATTTAACTAGAAGAATAGATGAACATAATAGAGGTCAAACAAAATTTACTAGACAAAAGGGAGTCTGGAATTTAATTTATAAAGAAGAATATAAAACTTCTAAAGAAGCAAAATTACGAGAAAGACAGATTAAATCATATAAAGGAGGAAATGCATTTAAGAAATTGATTGCGGGTGTGGTCCAATGGCAGGATGCGTCCTTCCCAAGGATGAGGCGGGGGTTCGATTTCCCCTCACCCGCTCACAGAAGCGTCCACAAAACGGTTGGTATTGTTTAAAAATAGCGCGGCAGATCAACCTCTGGTTTTTTAGTCAT
>Ga0155407_151_pt2 | contig 13215 bp, 12 predicted proteins | sample RifCSPhighO2_02_FD_106375 | JGI IMG/M metagenome (GOLD analysis project Ga0155407, IMG submission 106375) | Candidatus Gottesmanbacteria bacterium RIFCSPHIGHO2_02_FULL_39_14
CGCCGGTAGTGATAAAGCCAGACATCCCCTGTAAAGTTGAAGGCAATATCTCTATTTCCTTATTATTATAAGACATGCTTATATCAGCTCCCTTTACTTCCGTTTTTGAGATAAAATTAACAACAATAATATTAGGTAAAGAAAAATTAAGAGTTAGATTGACCTCTGCACCACGGGCGGCAATTCGATTATTCAAAAGAATATTTCTCTCACCGATCTTGATAGTTGCAGCCAGTACTGAAATTATCAAAACAACGATTCCCAGATATAAAGGGAACCTGATGATTATTTTATTCATGCTGATATTATGATACTTTATCTTTTCCCTGTCCACCGCTGCCGCTTACTTTGCCTTCCTCGACATTTCGATCCATTTTTCTTTCCCGTCCTTCTCCAGGTACTTGACTTTCCTGTTTTAACTCTTCTGCCTTTGTCATCTCTTCCTTTTTGCCTACTTCAACATATGTCTCTTCTTCCTCTTTTTTCAATTCCTCCTTAGTTTTTTCCTTAACCTTTTCCTCCAGTTCCAATTCATCCAAAACCTGCCGGTCTGCCTCCAATTTAGCCTTAATATAAGTCATAATCTCGGCCTCTGTAAAACCTCCCAACAACATAAAGGGTAAAATCTCCGAAACTTTCTCCAGTCCCTGCTGTTTAAGCTGGGGATTAACACTTGACATTAAATTGGTAATATTAGTCAATTTTCTCTGCTCGGAAATTAACCAGTCAGGTCTATTCTTAATTGTTTCGGAAACGGGTACTGGCGCACTGCGGTAATGTTTCAACCACATCGATTTTACTTCTTCATAGTCCTCAACGGAAACTGTCGGTGCTGTTACTGGTACCCTAGCTTCTGCCTCCGTCTTATAATTAGAAACAATTTCAGTGATTTTATTCGTTGTTAATCCTGTAGTCTTAGCCACCTGGCTGACTTTTTCGGTATCTGTTAATTGCTCTGTCGAAATAGTGGTCAAAACTTGTCTGGCCGTATTTACTGAGACATTGCTGGCGTGAGCCACCTTCTGAACCAAATCCTCACTCACCACGGTTGGTATAACCGAGGGCTTAACTTCTTTTAGCAAAGATTTCGTTCGTACAATCTCTTTAACTTTATCCTCAGCAATATTCGCCATTCTGGCGACTTCTTTTACTTTTGTCACCTCACTAATTTGAGATTCGCTAATATTGGACAATACTTGTTTCACGACCTCAGCCGAAAGTGAAGTTCTTGAAGAAATTTTCTCTATTTCTTGCCTCTCCCTAGCGGCAATTTGCTCCTGACTAATTTTTTCAGAAGCTTTAACCACATCCTTAACTTTCTCCTCAGTGACCTTGTTAATCTTAGCAACCTCGCTGACTTTTTCGGTGTTTGCTAATTCCGACTCGGAAATACTTAAAATTATCCTCTTGGTAGTTGTATCTGAAATACTGTTTTGCTGGGAAATCTGATCGATAATATCACTTTTAGCTAGAATGTCTTTCGTCTGCTGGACCCTCTCCACGGTTCTTACTATCTCTTTAACTTTATCTTCAGTAAATCCGCTCGTCTTGGCTACCTCTTTTACCTTTTCTTCATTACTAACGTCCGCCACCGTAATATTCGATAAAACCTGTCTTGTCTTCTCTTCGCTAACATTTGCCACCTCGGCCACCTGTTTTACCTGTTGGGCATAATCAGCAAAGGTTGACTTCCATACCTGATCAGCTTCTTTAACTATTTCCTTAACCTTTTCCTCACTGACCCCAGATGACCGTGCCACTTCCTTAACACGATTCACATCCGAAATCTGCTCCGTCGTTATTCTGGACAAAATATCCTTTATTCTAATTTCAGAAATATTCGACTTACTGGCCACCTGTTCTACCACCGCCCTGTTAGTTACGGCCGGCACCTCTACCTCAATTTTTATTTGCGGCACAGCCGCCGAAATTTTAGCCGGCGCAGCTGTCACTGATGTTAGTATCTGATTGGCCATTGCCCTTGTTTGGCGGTCACTGGCGGCAAGTAATGTTTGAGCTACCCGGTCTCCTTTTAAAGCACGGCTAACCAGTTCTTCACGGACTTGCTTGAATTTCTCCCGATCCTCAGGTTGAGCCAGTCTTTCCGGAATTCTGATTTTATTAAGATAACTGGCTACTTCTGCTTTTTTCATCATATTGGTTTCCATCCTGGAAACATCCGCCAGTCTTGAAACAGACAAATCCATCGACCGGGCTATTTCATTGGTGGAAACATTTGAGATATTAGTTATTTCTTCAATCCTGACTCTCTGAACTTCTTTTACTTTCTCTTCGATTTTCTGTCGGAAAGGCAGCTCTACCGCCATACCGCTCGTCGTAGTCGGAGTTATCGGTTGGGGAGGAGGAGGTACCGGATATTGCCTTAAGCGGTCAAATATTGAACTTAAAGTATTAGTCCCTGCGGCAATCATCGAGCAACAGTAGTCTCTAAAAATCCTCAGTAACAGCCAGGGCAAAATAATAGCTGCCCAAAGCATAATCAAGGCGATGAAATATTCAGCATAAGTATCCACATAATTGGCTGAATTCCCCGGCGATAATGTTTGGGCCGGCCCGCCCCATAAAATATTGATAGCCGTACGGTAAACTTGCCCTGAATCATCATTGACTCTGGAAAAATCAAAACCATAGGGAATCCCCGACACCCAAATCCTGGTTAGGGCGGCCAGAAATAGGGCAAACAACGGCCCGTAAAAAAGCCACTGGAAAAAAACACCGATCCAAATCCAGCCGACGTTTCTGATAAAAACAAAAGGCATAAGTAACGCTAAAAAGGGGGATAATATCAGCATAAACCACAAAAAAACTGTCCTTAATACCAATATCACTGACATGGCATTATAAGTAAAAGAAGTAAAACGTATGTAAAAAAGCGAAGTATTAATCATTTCCAAACTCTCTGGATTAACATCCCGAAAACCTCTAAAAGTTTGATAATTTGCTTCAGTGTTGCCTGCTCCGGAAAAAATAATATTGAATAAATCTTTACCCCCAACTGTTTCAATGAAAAAGCGCATGATAATATCACTTGTCTGAATCAAGGCCACGATGATGATATAGGAAAACATTACATAAATAAGAATTCCGGCAATTCTAAAGAAAATTATCGGGATATTTACTCCGAAAATCGGCGAAGTGATCCCTGAAAATACGGGCCCGATTGCCCCTCTTCTTCTTCCTAAAATAAGCGATACCCCGAAAGCCACAATTACCATAACTACAAAAACCAGTACAATGTTTCTGGCAATTGCCCAGATCTGAGCCAGAACCGGAGCAGTATGTATCCCGGGATGCTGGAACACCCACCACAGAAGTTGTCTGGCCCGGTCGGCACTTTTCCCAACCTCAGTCACAATTGGATCAACATCCCCCCAAACAGCGGTATTAGGATTTGCTAACGGCGGAAGGGTCGGTGTCGGAGTGGGTGCTGCCAAAACCTGCCCGGGCAAAATAAAATAAATCAGAATAATAAAAACAACAAATAAATGAAATAAGAACCCGAGCCTGCGGGCAGGACCTAAATTCATCTTAATTTAAGACTACCTATTTATAACCCTTATGTCAACGCTAAAAATACAGGGGACTGTCCCCGAATGGGGACTGTCCCCAAGCTGTCAAAGATATTCAATTACCCGGTATAAAACAATTCCCAAAGTCACCATCACATTCAGCGATTTATTCACGCCAAACATCGGTAATTCCACAATCTCATCAGCCAATCTTAAAATATCTTTTGAGACTCCAAAGCTTTCATTTCCAACCACAATAGCAAGCGGAAACTGCGGTTGGTATTCTTTCAACGGAATACTACTCTTATGCTGTTCAATTGCTATAGTTTTGAATTTTGAGTTTTGCCTGTCCGCTGAAGCCACGGCGGAGGTGGAAGTTTTGAGTTTTAAAACTGCATCTGATGCAGTTTTTTCGTATTCCCAGTCCACCCACTTCCAGGTATTTACTGATGCCTTTTTTATTTTCGGGTTAGGCGGAGTCTCCGTTGCCCCGCAAAGATAGATTTTTTTAACCGCGCAGGCATCCGCCAGCCTGAATATCGCTCCCACGTTATAAGTATCCAGAACATCATCAAGAATGATATAAATCGGATTTCTCTTAATTGCTGCCCGCAGCTTTTCATCTACTTCTCTTGTTCTTAATTGACCGGCATTCAACCTATCCATGTTAAAAATATTCTTTCATTTTAATAGACTTAGTTATTTTAACGGATACCCATCCGGTCACTACTCCGATTACAGCTCCAGTCAATACATCAGACGGATAATGCTTTCCTAAATATATTCTGGAAAAAGCAATTAAAGTAGCTAAGCCGTAAAAAAGTAATTGATATTTCCGCCGATTAGCTGCTAGAACATAAGCTGAGGCAAATCCCAACGCCGCATGGCTTGACGGAAAGGAATAGGTCGAAGATATGGACAACACTTTGATTATATTTTTAAAAACATATTCCGGCCGGACTCGGGCAAAATAATTTTTCATTAATAATTCAACAACAAAAAGTTCCATAAAAATAGACAGTAACAAAGTCAAAATTTCTTTCTGATTCTTGATTTTATCTGTTATAAAAAGAATAAAAGATAAAATAATCCAGATAACTCCGTAAACTCCGACCAGGGAAAAAAATAAAAAAATATCATTAAAAAGTGGAGTGTGCGGTAAATGATTAATGTAAATAAAAATTTGCCGGTCTAAATTAAGTATTTGCGCCAACATCTTTATTAAGGTTTAGGAGTTGCCGAGGCTTCCGCTTTAGTTACTGTTGCGGTTGCCTTCCCGGTGGGAGTAACCTCTGTCTTCTTGGTCGGTGACGGCTGCCTGACTGCCGTTTTGGGAGTTGCTGAAGGACTGCTGGTTGGTGTCCTCATCTGTGGGGTCGGCGTATAAAAGATAATCTCCACAGCCGGCTCATCGGGCAACGGGGATATCAGTCTGCTCTTTGATTTAATAATTAGAAACCCGATTCCTGATATGAATACAACCAAAACAATTACCACTGGCAGTAAAAATCGGCGGTTATTTTGTTTAAGAGAATAAGAACTGTCCATAATTCCGATCAGATACCTAATCTATTATATATCCTCAAACTCTTATTGACAAAAGCTTAACGGGAAGGATTGACCAGCAAACTCCGGATTGGCAAATTGAACCGTGGTGACGACAACGTCAAGATTACAGGCCTGGGTGCCCGTTAGATCCAAAATATCCAACAGCTCCTGTTCGGCTTTTTGTCTTAAAGTTGCAAATGGCGCTGACGTGATGCTTATCAAAAATTGCTTGGTTTTGGAGTGGTAGACAATCTGGAAATCATCATTTTCCGCAACCACCATTTCGCCGTATTTGCTGGTATATTTAACTTCAGGGTAAAAATTATTGATCTCAATATTGTTGATGACAATTTTATTTTTCGCCAATGTTATCGTCGGGATATAAGTTATCCTCGGATAAGGTGTCGGAGTCGGGGTCGGCAGCACTTTAGGCCCTTGGGAAGTAAAAACCGATAAATAACCTAGCCCGGCTAGCAGGATAAAAATTATGCCAATCAGCCAATATTTCTTATTTGTCATATTTCTCAATGTCACAATAGGCTGCACGGGAGGCTGCCCAGGGATGCCACCTTAATCCATTATTAGACTCCTCCACTGCTTTTAAAATATTTTTGACTCCGTCCTTCATATCATTCTCACATTTATCTCGCTCACCTATATTGGCAAATGAACATGTTGGCGGATCCCAAGTATAGGTAGGTCCTGAAGCCGGACAATGAGCCAATAGGTTAATCTGGAAAAGTCCAATAGAGTAATCGACCGAAGCTCCGTCATAATAGGGCTCACCACAACCGTTAGCCGGTGAATCCTCTAAATCTACACAACGTGCAGCTTCATTATCATCATTATCAATCCCGTCGGTGGACTTTAAACAGCTTTTGTTGGGAATTTGGGCATTGCCGACTGACTCCCGCCAGCAGATCATCGAAGCTTTTTTAGCGGCATCCTTATCACCTTTAAAAAAAGCAGACAGACACTCTTCCGAACACCAGCCTTTCTTGATAATCCAGCATGAACTGGAAAGTGAGGTATCCTGGTAGCAATCCTGCCGGTTGCCGTCATAGCAGGTGGCCGTACCCAAACAGGCTTCCGGAATTTCACCCGGAGGCACCGGTGTTCCTCCATTGTCAGGAGGTTGGTTCGGATCGGTACCGCCAAAGTCGCCGCAGGAACATAAAGCCAAAGGCAGACCGGCGCATTTGGAACAGTCAAAGGCATCACGCATCGCGTTATCGGAGACGGCTACGGCTGTACCCAAAACATCGCTATTATTTGACTGTGCCAAATAAAGAGAAGATCTGGCCCTAACCAGCATCTGCTTCCCCACTTCCGGAGGCAATTGTCCGGATAAATAATCCTGGGCGCAGAGATTTCCAGTATCAACCACGCCTATCCCGAATAAATCCTTAAAAAAATCCAGAATTCTGGCAAAAAAAGATTTCGGTTTTAACAAATCTTCCCGAATCGGTTCCGCGTGGCAATTTACAAAAGCAGCATAAGCATTCGTTGTCAATTCTTCTTCCGCCTGTTTGGCGCTGCCGGAGGCTTTTGTCGTATATCCCAAATCAGAACTGCTGACATCCAGAGCATCAGGAGCCAGAAGCGGATAGTTTTTTTTATCGTATATCTTTACCTCATCCGCTACATCTTTAAGATTCTTAGCTGAAACTGGCGTGTTAGCGGCAAAAATTAAATTTGCCGTAACTCCAAGAGAGAAGAATATTATATATAATTTCCGGAGCATTATTTCTAGTATACTAAAATTACCAGATTTATTTTATGTCTTCTTTCTTCCAGGCAGCAAAGGTGCATTTCGGGTAGTTTCCGCATCCGTAAAACTGTTTTCCCCGTTTGGTTCTCTTAACCACTATCTCTCCCCCGCATTTTGGGCAAGTTATTCCTGCTTTTTCCAGAATATTTTTGGTGTATTTGCAGGAAGGAAAAGTCGAACAGGCCAAAAACTTGCCGAACTTCGACATTCTGACAACCAAAGGTTCGGAACACTTGGGACAAATCTCATCCGTAGTCCCCAAATCCAGCTTCACCCGATCAGCTTCTTTAAATACTTCATCCAAGCGGGTTTTAAACGGATCGTAAAAATCATTTAAGACCTGATTCCTGTTCAATTTTCCATTTGCAATCTCGTCTAAATTGTCCTCCATTCCCGCTGTGAATGTCACTTCAAAAATATTAGGGAAGAACTTAACTAAAAAATCACAAACAGCAAAGCCTAAATCTGTCGGGTGGAATCGTCTTTCAATCTTTTCCACATATTTTCTGTCTTGGATGGTGGAAATAATCGGAGCATAAGTCGAAGGCCTGCCGATACCTTTTTCCTCCAAAGCTTTAATCAGGGATGCCTCATTATAGCGGGCTGGCGGCTCCGTAAATTTCTGATAAGGAATTATTTTGACTGCTTCTATCTTCTCGTTAACTTTAACCTCAGGTATGCGGTTCTGCACATCTCCATTGCTATTCTGGTTGTTCCCGGTGAATTGGACCTTCTCATACAGCTTCATCCAGCCGTCAAATGTAAGCTGGGTAGCTGTTGTTTTTAATAAAAATGAATTACTGTCATTGGCTTTTTGGTATTTACCTTCCACTAAAATTGTCGTTTGGTCGGCCCTTGCATCCGTCATCTGACAGGCTAAAAACCTTCTCCAAATAAGACCGTAAAGAAGCTGAGCATCCCGGCCAAGCTCCGGCTTTGTTTGCATTATATTAATGTCCGTAGGTCTAATTGCTTCGTGAGCCTCCTGGGCTACTTTTGACTTGGTTTTATAGAAACGAAATTTGTCAGGTAAATATCCTCTGCCGTAATTTTTCTCTATGAATTTTCTCGAGGCTTCAATTGCCTCCATTGCCAGGTTGGTCGAATCAGTCCGGTGATAAGTAATATACCCCTCTTCATAAAGCTGTTGGGCCGCCCGCATTGTTTTCTTAGCGCTCCAGCCAAATCTGTTAACGGCTGTCTGTTGTAAAGTCGAAGTGGTAAAGGGCGGTGCCGGACTCTTCTTAACTTCTTTAGTTTCAATACTTGAAATCTGATAAGAACTCTCTTTTAACTTCAGAATAATTTCATTAGCGTGTTGACTGTTATTTATTTCCGCCTTCTTTCCGTCTATTTCTAGAAGCCGGCTGATAAATTGATCTTTTTCTCCTTTAAATTCCACATCAATAAACCAGTATTCCACAGCTACAAAAGCTTGTATTTCTCTTTCCCGTTCAACTATGAGTCTTACGGCTACCGTCTGTACCCGGCCGGCTGACAGCCAGCGCTTGCCTAATTTATTCCAAAGTAGCGGGGATAGCTTATAGCCGACCAACCTGTCTAAAAGCCGCCTGGCCACCTGGGCATCAACTAAGTATTTATCTACTTCTTTCGGTTCTCCTAAAGCATGATTAATAGCCGAAGCAGTAATCTCGTGAAAAACAATTCTTTTGAATACAGGCTTGTTCCTTTTAATTTCGCGATCATTCTTCAGGATTTCTTTAATGTGATATGCGATCGCTTCTCCCTCCCGGTCCGGATCGGTTGCCAGAATAATCTCTTTTTGCTTTGAGGCAATCTTTTTTAATTCGCTTACTCTTTTTTTCCTTTCGGTAATAATTTCATAAAAAGGGATAAACTCATGCTCTCTGATATCAATCCCCAGTTTTTTGGCCGGCAAATCCCTGATATGCCCCATGGTAGCCTCTATCCTATACTCGTTGGTTAAAAACCTAGTTAGGGTCCTGGCTTTGGTTGGAGACTCGACAATAACTAAACTGCTCATATCTTTGATAAAAAATTATTTTACCCTACTTGTCAAGAAGAATGTGCAGATGTTTCTCCTAAGGCTCTATTCTCTTGAGGAATTTATCATTCTACTATTTTCTCTTATCAAATTTTAATCCGTCAAGAATATCTTGGGCATTTGAAGCAACGTTAGCCCCCTGTTTAATCAGATATGTAGTCCCTTCGCTGGTTGGCGAATTGACCGGTCCCGGGACGGCAAAAACTTCCCTGCCCTGATCCAGGGCATACCTGGCAGTTATCATTGCCCCGCTGGTTTTTTTGCCCTCAATTACCACTGTCCCTTCGGAAATTCCCGAAATTATCCTGTTTCTTAAGGGAAAACTTGTCCTTGTAGGTGTAAATCCAGGCGGATATTCGGAGATAACTAGTCCGGATTTATTAACTATTTGCCAATATAGTCCGTAGTTTGAAAAAGGATAAATTATATCTATTCCTGTTCCTAAAACCGCTATAGTCGCACCATTGGCCTCAATTGCCGTCCTATGGGCAATCGTATCTATTCCCTTAGCCATTCCTGATACGATAACGGCTCCAAATGCAGTTAGTCCAGAAACAATTGTCCTGCAGGTATTTTTGCCGTAGACGGTATTAAGTCTAGTTCCGACAACTGCCACCAGTCTTTTCTTATTCAAAAGTTGGGGGTTATTTCCAAGGACAAATAAAACAATCGGCGGGGCATCTATTTGCAATAGTTTTTGCGGATAATCCCTGTCTCCTTCTGTCAAAAAATTAATCTTTTTTTTCTCTAGATTTTTTAAAAATGAAGTTAGGGAAAAATTGCCTCTAAAATAAATAAATTCGCTGGTTAATTTCTTTCCCAAATTGATAGTCAATAAATCTTTTTCCGAGGCCATCCAGGCATCTTTGGCGCTGCCGAAATATTCCTTTAATAGTTTAAATCTTGCCGGCCCGATACCGCCAAAAACCGCAAAACCCAAATAATAATCTTTTTCTGAAAAATTCATAGTTTATCTCTCAAACCAAGTCTTTAATAGATCCCGGGCTATCGGACCGGCCACACTCGATCCTTCTCCTCCCGCTTCAACCAAGACAGTCAAGGAAATCTGCGGCTTAAAAACCGGTGCAAAAACTGTAAACCAGGCATGGGTTTTTCCTTTCGGATCCCCGAATTCCGCTGTTCCCGTTTTACAGGCGGTTTTTATGGTAACCTGTTTACCGGAAGCGGAGCTTGCTACCGGTCCTTCAAGAAAATCAACACCGTCAAGTTCAATTCGGGGGTTTCCTGCGCTGAAGTTAAACATCGGCCAGCCCGTACCGCCGGGCTCGCAGGCTTTAACCATCCCCTCTCTGATTATCTTAATAAATTCTTGTTCAATACCCAAATCCTGGCATGATACGGATCTGGTTTTGGCGATATTAGGCCGGCATAATTTTCCTCCGTTGGCTATCACATTTGTCCAGAAATTAACCTGAAGAGGTGTTGTTAAAATATCCCCCTGACCGATAGCCGTAATATAGGTATTTCCTAAAAACCACTCCTCGCCGAACACTTTTTTTCGCCAGTCAGGATCAGGCATTAATCCCTTTTCTTCGCTCTCAATATCAATATCCAGAATTTTGCCCACTCCTAAATTTTTTGCCCATTTGGCTAATTCCCTGATTCCCGTTCTTTCTCCGGCCTTATAAAAATAAATATCATTGCTCCTTTGAATTGCCTTAATAAGGTTAACCTCACCCTCAGTCTTTCCATACTGGGTAAAATACCAATTGGCATAAGAATAATTTTCTCCGATTCTAATAATTCCGCTGTCCTCAACTGTTGTATCGGAAGTAATAGCTCCACTGGAAAGAGCTGCAATAGAAGTGATTATTTTAAAGGTTGATCCCGGCGGATAAAGACCGGAAATCGCCCGGTTAAATAAAGGATTAGCCGGGTTTTTAAATATGTCATCTAAATTTTCCTCCCGCAGAATCTTATTGGCGTCATATGACGGCGAGGAATATATAACCAGTATGGCACCGCTGACGGGATCAGAGGCAAGCACTGCTCCCTTTTTGTCCTTTAACAGCTCGGCCGCTTTTTTTTGCAGTTCCAATTCGATATTTAAAATTAAATTTTCTCCGGCCTTCGGCTCTATTCTGCCTAAAGTTCTCTTATAAATATCTTTGGCATCTACTTCATACATCTGAACCCCGTCTTTACCCCGCAACACTTCATCGTAAGCCTTTTCAATACCTACCTTGCCGACAATATCTTTGAGTTTATACGGTTTAAGACGGGAGAGTTCTTCCGTTCCCACTTCTCCTACATAGCCCAATAAGTTTCCTGATTCCTCTCCGTAAATATATTCTCGGGTTGATCCTTCGGTATAAAACAAGTTCTTCGGTATATTTCTTACTAGGGGAATTTTATTCCTGTCATAAATAATTCCGCGGGGTGCGGGAAGCGTAATTTCCCTGATTCTGTTTTCACCGGCCAACTTTTTATAGTAACTCCCCGATATAACAGTCAAAGAAAATAACCTGATGGTTATAACGGCGATTCCGAATACAAATATCAGGATGAAAAAGTAAAAACGGAAAAATCTTCCCTGCCTTTTGACATCAGGATTTAATTTCCTGACCTTATTATCTTTTATTATCGTTTCTCCGAAAGCAAAACCTAAAGAGCCCATATCAAACCTTGAGTTTCTTCCCTCCCGCTAAATAGGGAAAATACCAAGGCAATAAATAGAGTAATAGTAAAGCCAGGAATAGAGTAATAAACAAATCAGCCATTCTTTGGTAAAAAATAAAGGAATATACATTTATTGTAACGGTAATAAATATCATTACGTTTATCACATTGTTGAAATTAAACCTTCTGTTATAACGAAGCATGATGGCCGATATCAGCAGAAAAAAAATGCTGTTGCCCCCCATTATCCTCAACCCCACCAAATCCAGGATAACTCCGGCGATAAAAACCCAATATAGACTGTTTCCGCCTAAAATTAAGACTGTCATGATAATAACAAGTAAAGTAAAGGGATAAACATAAAACACCGTCTCTAGAATAATCGCTAGTATCAGTAATAAAGCCAATGTCTTCATCTTTCCTCCAATACAAATACTTTTTTAATCAGATCAATTTCAGCATAAGGAGCAATTTGTGCCTGTTTATAAACATCAACATCGTCTGTATCTATATGTACCACTTTGCCGATTAATAACTTCGGAGGGAAACCTTCTTCACCGCTGGTAAAAAAAATATCGTCTAAAAATAACGGATCTCTCTGTAGTACCTGATTCAACAAAACCAATTTGCCTAATTGCCCGTTAACTTTGCCCCTGGTCCCTCTGTTGGATATTACCGGAACATTCAAATCATTATCCGTCAGTAAAATCACCAGGCTTCTTCTATCCGTAGTCTTGGATATCCTTCCGATAAAAGTAGATCCGTCAACAACCGGCATGCCGGCCTTTACTCCGTTTTGGCTTCCGATAGCAATTTCCATATACCGTGAGACGGCAATTACATCAGCCGGAATAAATCTGAAACTGGCAGGCAACGGAGCACCTAACTGTTTTCTTAAACTCTCGTTTTCAGCCACCAGTTCACCAATTTTCATCCTCATTTCGTTATTTTCATTTGTCAACTGGCGGCTTTTCTTGACCGCTTCAACTAAGGTATCATAATTAATCACTAATTTCGGCAAAATCTTTAATTGGGAAAAACCTTGATATAAACTCTTCTTCACTCCTACAATTAAAGGTTCCGCCGGCAGTCGGGCGCTTTCAATCAATCTGAAGTAGTCCAGAATATATAACAGTACAGCCGCGGTTAACAGAGAAAAAAATTTTTTTCTCACCGCAAGCCCCCCGTTACCTTTAATTTGTCAAGGAGTGGCTGATTTTCCAAAAGTTTCCCGGCTCCCCTGACAACTGTGGTCAGAGGATCCTCCACAATCCACACCGGCATTTTAATTGCCTCTTCCACAGCCTTATCTATTCCGCTTAACAAGGCACCGCCTCCTGTCAAAGTAATTCCCTGTTCCAAAACATCCCCTATCAGTTCCGGTGGTATCTCCTCAACAGTCTCATCAATTACTTCAATAATTGAATTTAAGGGGCTGGCAATAGCCTCCCTTATTTCGCCTGATGAAAGTTTAATTGATTTGGGAAGACCGTTTTCCAAATCCCTGCCTCTGACTACTATATGCTTTTCCCCCCCCACCGGATAAGCCGAACCTATGGCTATCTTGGCAGCTTCGGCCGAGGGCAATCCTATAAGCAGGGAATGCCTCAACCTTACGTAATGAACAATTGCCTCGTCAAACTCATCTCCGGCAACCCGGAGCGACCTATTGATGACTATTCCGCCAAGGGAAATAAGGG
>Ga0155407_167_pt1 | contig 13015 bp, 16 predicted proteins | sample RifCSPhighO2_02_FD_106375 | JGI IMG/M metagenome (GOLD analysis project Ga0155407, IMG submission 106375) | Candidatus Gottesmanbacteria bacterium RIFCSPHIGHO2_02_FULL_39_14
TCTATCGGGGTGAAGGATCTCTCGCGAATGCGAGAAACTCAAATAAATTGAGAGATTCTTCTCCCGCTAAGCGGGGTCAGAATGACAATTTACGAAAGGCGGTGATTAATAAATGGCAAAATTAACAAAAGAAGATATTCTAAAAGCGGTAGAGGAGATGTCGGTTATGGACCTGGCGGATCTGGTCAAAGCTCTCGAAGAAAAATTCGGCGTCACCGGCACTCCGGTTGTAGCTCCGTCTGCTCCAACCGGCCCTGCCACCGCCCCAGCCGGCGAGGCAGCTCCGGAACAAACTACTTTCAACGTAGTCCTGTCAAATGCTGGCGGTAATAAAATTTCCGTTATTAAGGCGGTCCGTGAACTGGTTTCGACTCTTGGGCTTCAGGAAGCTAAAACACTGGTCGAATCGGCTCCCAAAGAAGTTATGACCGGAGTCAACAAAAAAACCGCCGAGGAAGCCAAAACCAAACTAACAGCTGCGGGTGCAACGGTTGAACTCAAATAAGTATATCGTTCTATATATTACTCGCTGCTCTCATTTGATGTCTATTGACAATCTTAAAAGTCATATGTTACATTAAGTAATAAATTGATCCCATGTGGATTGATCCTAATTCCCTGTCCGTTTGTTATTAAAGTTTGTCCGTAACTTACTGCAAACAGACAGTTCGGAATTAAAGGAGTATCGTATGGCTTTAGGTGATGATTGGCCGGAACTTCTGACTGTCCGCGAAGTTGCCAAAATCCTGCGGGTTTCTCCCCTGACCATCAAAAGATGGGGTAAGCGCGGCAAACTGCCGGCTATCAGGATTAACAGTCGGGGCGACCGCCGCTACAAGAAGGAAGCCGTTCTCTGGCTATTAGGCCTCCAGCAAAAAAGTCAGGTGTAATTTATACCTCAATACTTTTAAGTTCCTGGGAGGCAATTGAAGGATCTACGGTATTAACTGAAAGCCCTGTTCCCAATTCAAATCCGGCTCTGTGGACAAGACGGGGAATAATTCTGATAAACCAATTTTTGGCGTGACTTATATAAAAATTATAGGCAAATACTCCGGTAGTATTGATATTTTTTATGGTCGGATAAGCATATTTTATTTTTAATCTTTTTAAGGTGCTTTGAAGAATTAAAGCCAAGTCCTTAACCTCCTCATCCGTAATATCTCCAAAAACCGTCCCTTCTTTTTTCGGCGCAATCCAGACTTCATAAGGCCACTGTGAAAAATCAGGACAGTAAGTGACGAAAAAATCATTATCAGCAATCACATTTTGAATCGGTTCGCGGACTAGTGCGTCTAAATTTATCTGTTTGGGAATCAACACCAGTTGTGAATGAGGATGGCGCAGGGAAGCTCCGGCATGTTCACCGTGATTGGAGAAAATCATCACCTGGCCTAAAGTTTGATAAGTCAGGAAACGCTCCCGGTAAATGGTCAATAAATGCTGGACCTGATTAACCTCGAAGTCTTCAATATCCTTCTCATGATCAGGGCTATGAATGATCACTTCATGGGTGTCGGTAATGGGAAATTTATTGGGAACCACCCTAATCTTCCATCCCGGCTGGTCGCGCTCCCCATCTCCTACCCTGGTAATCTCCGGCGGAGTCATCTTCTCGTTTCCGTAACAGAATGGACATTTACTAGCCTCTCCCGGAACTCTCAAGTCATCCGGACGTCCGCTCCTCATTTGTGAAATAACTATCCATCTCTGGGTCTTTATATCCGGTACAAACTTGGCCATGATACTAGTATTACCTAACTAACCAAAAGTATCAATAGATGATGAACTTAGATATAATATACCCCCATGATTAGCCTCTATGAAAAATTAGGCCGTGCCGGTTTAGTTCTTACTCTTGCCGGCTGCAGCGTTTGGGATACCGTTATTAAACAACCGGTATTACTTCCTTCTCCCATAATACTCCCAACAGATCTACCCGCTCCAATACCGGAAATTACGCTTACTCCCGATATATACAAGGCTTTACTTGACCGTCCGTTCTTGGAGATTGTTGAAGAGCATGCTGGTGAACTGGACAATCCTACTTTCCAGGAAAAAATGATTAATGGACTATCTTTTATTATTGAAGAAACATACCCGGGTATTCAAAAAATGATTCCTGAAATTTCTAAAGAAGACCTCAAAACTTTATTAACCGGTAAAGTCATAAATTTTACTGATATAAAAGGACCCATATTAAAAGATAATTTATACGCTCCCTGGAAATTAGAGTTGACTGATGATAAGAAAATTATCCAGCATATTTTCATAAATGGCTGGGAAAATGCTACCGGAGTAGATGCGCTTTCCTGGATTATGGGTCTTATTCCAAAACCTATACAGAGTGATGGCTTTTTTCATCCCGAGTCTATTTATCCCCAGTATTTCTCGGAGACTGACCTCATTTATACTTACGGCTTCGCAAGCGTTATTGATAGTAAAGATTATGATATCTATTATTACGGCATGCATCGGGCTACAGCCGAGGCTTTAGCTTATTGGGTTTATGCCGGCTATGATGGAGATGATATTCCTGAAGAAACTTCCGGATATGGAATTAATAACTGTATCTCCCGTTTTGCCTGGCAAAGGGAATTAACTGTCGGCCAATTAAGCAGTTATTACGTAAACAGTCAATTATTCGACTTTATGGGCAAATTGGTAAAAACACCGCTACCCTTACCTTCTCAACAGTATTACGAATTGTTAACCATTGCTTTTGGTGCCTTGGATTCCTCTTTATATCTGGTGGAAGCGGGTTTAAGGTCACCTGAAGAACTTGTTGACAAATTTAACAGTATTTTTTTACATCCGCCGGAATTGCAAGGAGCTATCAGCTTAAACACTTTGATTTAATTGCTCCACGATTTTATTGCTAGTCAAACCGTACTCGTTATTGATAACCGAAAGATATATCTTTTCAATTTCCTCTTCAGTCAGATATTTTCTAAAAACTCTCTTTATATACTCCAAAACCTGATCAGTGCTATCTGCCGATTGTAGGAATCGCTGCAAAAGTAGCAGCTTGAGTCATCGCCAGATCCTGATTCTGAACTCCGATATAAAAAACTGCAAGTTCGGACAAAAGAGCCGCCATATTAATCCCTACTCCTCCCTTAATGCTTAAATAACTTGAGGCCAAAAAAACTGGCTGCTTTAGATTGACCGCCGATTTCACTCATAATTCTCTTACAATGCTATAGCTTATCACCTATCATGATTATGCGGGGTGATAAAGGTAAAAATTGCCTTGAGTAAGTTTAATTTATTCAAATACATCTCCTCAATAACATGAGACAGATACATTCCCAATCCTGAAGCGGTCAGTATATTGGTAAATGTATCGGTTATTAACCTGCCTGCGATAACCAGAATAAGCCCAAAAACACTATGGTGAATCTTATAGCGACCGACTCTCAAGGCTAAATAGGCCAGTCTCTCATGGAAAGCCAGAATGGTAGTAAAAGTAATGATGCCGCTGATAAAAACAATCACCCAAAACATAATCTGTCTAATATAACCTTAAAAATAAATCATATCACAATAATCAATCAGGTACCATCGAATGGTATGCCGTGGTTAGTCCAATTGGTAGACATAAATCTTCTCACCCCTCCGAATTTAATATTATCTGATCCGCTTATTAATCTGTTAGGATTTATCCAGTTTAAATTATTCTCCCAGTTATCTGTAGTCATCTTTAATATAATATGATATTCAATATAAGTCGCTGGTCCTAATAATCTGGTAACAAGAGTATGCTGCTTCCCTTGCCTCGATATTAAATAGGCAGTTACATCTTTAGAAAGATTTTTAATAGAAACATCATTATGTCTGGTAACCTCCAGTTCTCCATTATTTCCTTTAAATAGCTTCAATCCACCATCCTCTATTAAAATCCCTAAATATGAAGCTTTACCATCTGGTCCAATAATTTTATGCAAGGTTCCTCCATCAAACTGATCAGGCGTTGTTAACCATTGGCCATGTAGATTATAACTAGCATCAATTATAGGTAAAATTGCTGAATTACCGGGAAAAGTTGCCTTAACAATTACCGGTCCTACCGGCACTTTTATACCCAACTGTTCGGGAGTGTGTCTTAAATTGAGATTTTCTTTTCCCTGAAGAATAAACATAATAAAAATTAGATTTTATTGTAATAACGGACTGAAAACAAGACGGTATTTCAAACTGTTCTGTAGCGGAATTTCAGATAAAAGAAGGAAAGACTTATCACTATAAGAATGATCCAGAAAGCCAGCATCGGTGGAAAACAGCTGAAGCTTTGCGATAAGAGGTAAATAATTATGCCGGTCGCCCCGATCCCTGATACTGTCATTTTCAACTGTGTCAACCTCAGTCTGATAGCCAAAATCATCGACAATAATAATTGCAGGGCAAAAAGTAAGTACCAATAAGGCCATACCCGACATGATGCTCCCTGGATAAGACTCCAGAAATCCCCTCCGCGTGGCAGTGAACCTGATCCGTCTCTGACTTCAACTCCCAAAACCGGCGGGAGGGTTACGATAATCCTTTGCCTGTTGATCACATTGCGGATGACAAATCTGCTGGTTGCTGCTCCCGTACCCGGAGCAGGAGTGGCGGTCGGAGTCGGACTGCTGCTTGGCTCCGGTGCTCCGGTGGCTGTCGGAGCAGGAGCCTGGTATCCCAAAACAAAATCAAATGACAGACTGCTGTCCATATAATTACTTCCAACTGATTGATCCAGGGAAAATTTCAATTCGTATTCTTTAAATGAATTAGCGCCAATATTGGATAAAACTACCTCATTGGCATTAAAAAAATCATCCATCGTCCCTGACCAAAGTGAGCTTCCCCCCTGTTCCTTGACGCCAAAATTAATTGCCTTATCAAGCTCATTGGTCACCTGGTGATTGCGGTCTTCAATTATTAAGGTTTGTTCGGATACGGAGTTATTGGTAATTTTCATGGTTTTAATGACACTTTTTCCCGGATACCAGACCCCTTCACCTTCAAAAAATGAAGGCAGGTTGGCAGGCATGCAGTAGGATGAATCGCAAGTCACTTCAACATCTGCTCCCTCGGCTTTCCCCGGCAACCATAAAAATCCTACGGTAAATATTATCAGAAAGATAATACCTCTCTTCATAGCGATTTACCAAGATGGTAGACACTGCCCCCCGAGGTATAAACATCAATATTTACCGACAAGAAGGAAACATCTTCATAGTAAGTGCAATCGTTTGCCGAACAGCTGCCCAAAACAAAGCTTCTGGAGCTGGCATCCTCACCATTCAGGCTGACACTACCGGAATATCCTTCTTCTATTCCCCCGTGCCTGTAAGTCACCCGGTAGGTGTATGACTGATAACCGGAAATACCGGTTATATTAATATCCAGCTGGTGATTGTCCCCGCTGCGTCCGGCTAAAAGTGTGGGGATCTGATAAAACTTGAGATTTTCAATAACCGGACTGGCCTCTGTATTGCCGGCCAGATCCGTAGCCCTGGCTTTAAGACAGTAACTGCCGGACTCTGCCGGTGTCCAGGAATAGTTGAAGTTGTACGGAGTATCATTAAGCGGATTATCCACTGTGGTAATAAATGAGTATGCGGATGAACACGAAGTAGTATATGCTGAATAATAAAGAGAGACACTGTCAATTGAATAGTTATCTGTTGAAGTTCCGTTGACAGCAAGCGGAACTCCTATATATTCCACTCCGCCCTCCGGTGAAGATAAAGTCGAAGATGGAACTAGCGTATCCCTGGTCAGTTTATAAGTTGCACTCCAGGCGCTTTTATTGCCGGCCAGATCCGTAGAACGCACTTTCCGGAAGTATTCCCCGTCAACGCTTAAAGTGGCTGCCGGAGCGTTAATACAACTTCCTCCCGGACCGATCTGGGAATTGGGAATCTGGGAAGTTGTTAACAATCCGCAGTAATCAATGCTTTTCCAGGTTCCTCCCGGCCCTGTGTTTTCATACTCATAGCCTGCCAGGTTAGTATCTGTTGCATCACTCCAGTCCAAAAGTATATTTTGTGACTGGTTGGTATAAGAATTGTCAGCTGGTGTTAACCAAGACGGCACTGTTGGCGGTGTAGAATCAACTGTTATCTTAAACACACTGCTCCAGTCGCTGCAGTTTTCTAGAGAATCACAGGCCTTTACCCTCCACCAGTATATTCCGTCCGGTGTTCCCGGAGCCGGAATCTGTGAAACCGACAAATTTCCCGATGAATAAGCCAGAGGTGAAAAGCCGCTGTTTCTGGCACTTTGATAAATGTAATAGACAGGCGGACTCATGTTTTCAAAATCAGAAACATCCGTCCAGTCCATCACCATCCCGGAAGTATTGCGGTAGGAATTATTAGCCGGGGCAAGCAAAACCGGAGAGGGCGGAGGAGCATAATCTTTGGTGGCAAAAGAAATACCGGCAAATGAAGTAAAAGAGGAAAATATTGCTTTTGCCAGTTTGTAGCCTGAAATTGCCAAAAGCCCTCCCGAGAAAGCTGAAAATATAAAAATCAATAATATTCCGGGACTTTTTCTCGTTACAAGATTTCTGGCTCTTCTCTCAATTTCTTCCTTAATTCCCCGCCTGACCAGTCGAATATTGGATAACAGTAAAATTAAAGCCGGAAAAACTACCAAAATGCTAAACCCAAAAGTTGTTCTCATAAAAACACTCACCTGACCAAGAAGTGGTATTGCCAAAATTACCCTCCCCAAAACCTGCGATTCATTAACTTCCCATAAATCTTCCGCGCTGTTGTTATCCCCTTTGGTATAAAATATCCGATTAGATGATTTTTTCTCCCCGGAAATGCGGTGGATAATTGTTTTAGTAGCATCAACAGGCGACCTGAAGGCAATAATTGAACCGGGCTTTACTTTATCCGCCCTATAGGCAACGCTCACAGCTACCGACCCGGCCGGAATGGACTGCTTCATGGAGCCTGAAGATACAATATAAAGGGAAAAGTATTTTTTTGTTGGCAAATATGCGGCAAATCCGCCAAATATTCCCGCTAAAAGAATAATGGCAATGATCCATTCCAATACCCGCCATAAACGAGCTAATTTCTTTCTGAAAGAATTATTATCCCTTAAATTAAGGCGCTTATACATCTTAAGTCCTTATCCGGCGGCACATTTTTATGAAAAATTGTGCCGTCGGTAAAAACTTAAAAACCAATTTCTCCTTACGACTGAACTCCTGTTAAAGTAAACTCAACACCCGGAAGTGTTGAATCGGCTTCATCATTGTCAGCCAAAGGCGATAAACGGAAATAGACTTTGTACATTCTTTCGTTGCCCTGACCCAATGCTCCATCCGGCAAACTTGCTGGATTAGTATTCCAGTCGGACAATGTCTTCCAGCCCGTATTAGCTGTATCAGTTGCATTAGCAACATAAGCTTCAACATTATCTTTCAAAGTATTTCCCCAATTGGCTCCTCCATCGGTAAGTGCCATTGATAAATTCAAGGCAATAGGAGCCGAGCTGTTATTCTTCAACCACATATTAACCGGCGGAGCTTCATATCCCGGATACATGTCGGTCAAATTTATTCCGGAATCCCAAGTCGATGCGTAAGTTGTATTGTCCCAAATACGTAAATCGGCATTGCCGGTGGCGAAGGAAACGTTAGTCATGGTAGCACTTGAAGAAAATTGGGCTATAGCCATTCCGGCTACCAAAGAAACTACTACAGCTGATCCCAAAATTCCTGTAATTATTTTTCTCAACTTAATCACCCCCTCCCGGCAGTATGTTCTAAAAGAAGTTTTTTATAAATTTCGGCAGGAAGCAGCAGGCAGAAGATATCAAAAGGTAACTTTATATATAAAACTAAGCGGAAGTGATCTTACACTTTTTAAAAAGTAAATTCAAATAGACATAAATCTATATGTTTTCAGTAGCTTTTTATGAACTTTTTTCGCCTTGCAGCCGTATGTTAAAATGCTATAGGTTAAATCTTAAAACCGCATTTCCTTTGCGCCTTTTCTTCGCCCGCAAGGCAACTCTCCAAACAACATCAACAACAGATCGCTTTATTTTTTCACCTAAATTTCCAAATTATAATCCGTTTATAATATCTTCTTAAAAAAATAACTGCTCCAGCTGGTAACAAAATTGCTGCCCACCACCAGGATTTCGGTTTATCTTTATCTTTCTCTGTTTTTACCGGGAAGTCTTCTTCCGCATTACGTTCTTCAGTTGCCTTGTTCTGATCAAAACTGCTTAATGCACTCCCCTTTCCGCTTTCTTCGGGATATACATAGTAATAATAAACGTATGTTATTGTATTACTCTCGGTATTTCCATTCTGGCTGTTATTATTCGGCTGTGTTTGTTCCTGCACTGGACTTTTGTTTGTTTCTGTGTTTACCGTCTGGCTTTCGGTCTCATTCTGCCCTCCTGTCCGTATATCACTTTCAGTAATAACTCCCTTTTTCACTTGACCGGAAGCCTCCGTTGGCCTGTTTTCATTTTCCCGGGGATCCGATACTGTTTGGGCAATTGATTGATTCTCCTGTATCGTCACAACTTCCCTGTTTTCCCTGTGAATCTGAGGTATGTCTTCCGTGTTCCTGATATCATTATTCCTGATTTGACCATCCCTAATCTGATTATCTCTGACATCAGCGGCAATTACAGGAACTCCATGAGTTGCAAACAGAATAATGAAACACAAAATTATTAAAAAACTGACAATTTTCCGATTCATAGACTTTATTCGGGGAGTATTGGGATTATCCGGGATTGAGGTTAAGATAATTTTTAAACAATAAAATATAAATTTCTCGGGATTTGTGTAAGAAATATTTAAGATTGCAAAACATGTATTGACAGCGATGTAACTAATGTATATACTTTAGTTATAATGAAAACTGTAATCCATATCAGGACTGATAAGGAAGTTAAAGAGAATGCCCAGAAAGTGGCAGCTGAATTGGGGTTGTCACTATCTCACGTGATAAATGCCTCCTTGAGAAATTTAATAAGAACACGCCAAGTTATTTTTTCAGATATCCCTAGGATGACACCGGAACTGGAACAATTGCTGGGAAGGGTAGAAAAAGATATTAATAATAAAAAAAATCTTTCTCCAAAATTTGATGATATTGATAAGGCTATTGAATATCTTCATTCTCAATGAATATTGTCTACCACAAGATTTTCCTCAAGGACTATAAACAATTATCCCCAACCCAAAAAGAGAAATTGGAAAAAAGATTAAGACTGTTTTTTCTGGACGAATTCAATCCTATATTAAATAACCATCCATTAAAAGGAAAATATCTGGGTTACAGAAGCATAAACGTTACAGGTGATTTGCGGGCGATCTATAAAAAGATTAACAATACTGCTCTTTTTGTTACTATAGACAGTCACAGCAATCTGTATAAATAGACTATTACTTCCTCCCGGCAGATTCTATCTTATTCATGTTTGTAGAGTTCACGACAGGACAGATTCCCGTCTCTTCTGGCTTTCTCGAGTATTCTGTCAAATTCTGGATGATCGCTTTCATCTTCCGGAAGTGTTAAAATAAAACAGCCTATGATGAAAGTCTATTTCACTGCTTCTATTATCGGTAAAAAACATTATCTTCATAATTACTTAAAAATAATTGACCACTTAAAAGAAAAAGATTGCCAGGTAATTTCAGATCATATTATCAGTTCAACTGAATCTGAAATCCGGATGGAAAAGAAGGAAATGCGCCTCAAATTCCATAAACAGCTGGAAAATTGGATTAGCGGCAGTGATTTCGTGGTGGCTGAAACATCTTTTCCCTCAATTTCTGTCGGCTATGAAATCTCGCTGGCTCTGCATTTGCTTAAACCGATCCTTATCCTCTATTCAATTGGGGATCCTCCCTCCCTTTTAGCTCATCATGCTGAGGAAAAACTAATCTGTGAAAAGTACACCACTTATACATTATCTGAAATTATCGACGACTTTATCAATTATGTCCAAGGAACCAATGATACCAGATTTACTTTCTTTATTACCTCCAAAATCGCTTCTTTCCTGGAAAAAGTCGCAAGACGCGAAAAAGTTCCTAAAAGTGTCTATCTCCGGAAACTGATTGAGGAAGACATGAAGAATCATCAGTAAACATCAATGCATCACGGTGATGCATTGGCCTGCAGATTATATTCCCCTTAAAATATCCTAAGAAGTATAAAATTACAAGCCGGAAACTCGTTGGGTAAACTCGTTCCGGCTTGGCAACGACAATAGACCAGGATTAGTGGCTTTTTTGTGTTGCAGATAAAATTTACCTTAAAACCCTGGTCTTTGTCAAATATTTATGACAGCCAATGACCAGGTAGACTATCAAAACTTAACGGATAAAATAATCTGGTTAATATTTATCGGCAACACTCTGGGAATTTTCACCTTATTTGAAATCCTCTTACTTAAAGAATAACCGCTGCTTTTCTTTTTTTAGGGTAAATCGGAATGCCTGGTCTGTTGGGGAATATAAAGGGCGGCAAAAATAGATGTTAATATCGATGCCAGAAAAATCACAAAAATCAGGTACCCCGGGATAAACCAGACTCGGGCATTGTTTAAAAATTCCGCTAAAGTTTGTGCCGGATTGGGATTTAACTGTACTTTAGCCATCCAGGAAATAAAAATCAAGGGAAAAAGAAAGAAATAATTTCTGCGAAATCTCCAGGCTATTGATTCCATCCTGGACATGGGAACAGAAAGATTTTGGAAGCTTTTAGCCAATTTTTCTTTCCATTTATTGGCATCCAGTTTCCCCGATTTACCTAAAAATATCTGTGTTAAAAGTTGCTTTTCAATAATCCTCGTCCTCTCCCGCAACAACCAGTAATAGCGGAAACGCCTGGCTTCAATATATAGAAAAAACCACACCAGCAGATAATTAACCAGAATCACCGAATGCGGGGTAGCTGAATTGGTAAAAGAAAAAGAAACAATGGCGCCGGTAACTACAATTGACCAATTTGTTGTCGTATCCAGCCGGTTTCGCCAATTAGTTTCGCGATAGACCTCAGCCCGGTAGTAATGATAGATAAATCCGTAATAGGCTTCCGGTAGATTAACCAGGTCTGTCAGAAATTCCAGATTTTCATCAATCTCTTCCATAAATTCATTATAAAAACAATCTAGTCCAGTCGTCAAAAAACCGTTTAACTCCTGCCTCTGTCAGTTCATGGTTTAAATCATAACCAAGCCAGTTCCGTCCCAATAATACCTTTTCCTGGAAAGGAATTTCTTTTAAATTTCCTGCTTGATAGACATAATTTACTTCCGGTTGTGGAAAATTATTATTAGCCCATAGTATAAAAACATTATATGGTATGGTAATAATATTGCTGTTTAAATAAATTGCATATAAAATATGTTCAATATTTCGGACTGAAGCGGTAAGAACGTCCACATGACCATCTCTATTTTTGTACATTTTTATAATATTTTTGACTACATCCATGCCATTCTCTCCCCTATCGTCCATTCTGCCAACGAATGGAGAAATAAATATAGGATATTTAGCTTTCCTAGAAACTTCATAAACTGCCGCCGCCTGTTCCTGGGAAAAAACTAAGGTGATATTAACAGGCATCTCATTACAGGCAACCTCAGCTGCCTTTAATCCTTCGAAAGTGGCGGGAAATTTTATTGAGGCATTGTCAATCCACTTTATTCGCACCCGTGCCTGCATTAGCATCTCTTCAGCCGGAGTTTCCCTATCTGCAAAAACCTGAATGGAAATTGAGCCCTGCGGAATAATCTCGCTCATCTCTTGGACAATCCGTTTATATTCCTCAAGAGCCTCCTCCTGGCTGATTTTTCCCTTCACCCGGGCAGCCAGATTCTTGGCAATAAGCGTCGGATTAGTCGTCTGCCCGTCCAAAGGTCTGCCGAAATGTTTCATCATCGCCTCAGATGCCGCTCTCGTCTCCTCCGCCTCTCCGCCGTCAATGAAGATTTTGGGAAGTTTATCCATATTTTTTATTATATAGATTTACTCCCTGGACAAAAAGGGGTTGTTTTCCCTAAATTACGGCCTCACCTGGACTATTTGATTGGCAGGCTTGTCCAGAATCCCGATGTGATTCTGGAGTCGCTGACGCTCCCCAGAATGACTAATTGCGTAAGTCCTGTTAATAATATAAATAACATATAGATGTATATCAATATTAACTTTCTTTTTCAAGAGGCAATTTTTTAAAATTGCTTATATTCACTAAACTTTCTAAAATAAACTTATGGATCGCGAACATCAATTCCCACCATCAGTACCAATAATAGGACCTTCACGAGAAGTTATGGCCGGAACATACGGTAAACAGAGAGAACTGGACCAACAACTTTTTCTTCAACCGCTCAGTAAGGCTCTTGAACCGCTCAAACAAAGAACAGGCGTTGATTTTTATGATATGTATCAAAAAAGTTATAATCTTGAACAAAAAGAGTTTGATAATGGAAAAAAAGAACTAGTCAGGACCAGTGTTGCAGGTATTGAAGACTTAAAACCTTATTTTGTTGATCAGCGAGGTAGAACTTACTACAGATATATCGAAAGGTATTTTGATCCGGATAAACCCCAAAAAGAAAGAAAAGACTATATAATTGTTGAAGAAGAGCTTCCTCAAGGCAAAATCCTGGCTATATTTGATTACGGAGTTGACCCCCATTCATTTAAAGTCGAAGGAGAAATTGATAAATTTCATTTCCGCAAACTGATCGGCTGTTATGCTGTTGTTCCCGGTAACACTGCCGAAGAAGACCAGGCAATTGATTTAACTTCATTTTGGTCCGGTGCTGCCAGACCGGCAGATTTTATAGAAGAAGAAATAAGAATTCAAAGAGAAGTGGAAGCAGCAAAAATTATAACGGAAAAATATCCGGAAGTTCTGTTTAATTTTAAAGAAAAAATCCAGAAAAGATATCCTGAAATTCCTCCTGAATCCGATGAATTTTTGTTAAGGCTGATCGAAGAAATGCCCGCAGAAATGAAAGATAAATGGAA
>Ga0155407_168_pt1 | contig 12906 bp, 12 predicted proteins | sample RifCSPhighO2_02_FD_106375 | JGI IMG/M metagenome (GOLD analysis project Ga0155407, IMG submission 106375) | Candidatus Gottesmanbacteria bacterium RIFCSPHIGHO2_02_FULL_39_14
AAATTCCGTCATTTAAATTAGAAAAACGATAATTTCCGAGTAATCCGGTCAGAGGAGTAACCTGTGAGGTGGTTGAATTATTAATCGGACCGTAAAGATTAAAGCCTATCCCACCGAGCAAACCTTCCGCTTCAGCGGTTAAACGATCAACATCATTGTTGGTTTCTTCATAAACCCAGCCGTATATCTTAGTTTTGGTCGGTGTCGGTGTTACCGCTTGCGGTCTAACGACTATACCGGCAATCAGCCAGTCGGCAGTTCCGGATAAAGTATGGCTTACATTGTCTACACCGGAAGAAGGAAATACGCGGTCATGGATATAAGTGTTGGTGCCGCTGCCGGCTGTGTCATAAGCTCGCTGACCGTAGTCCGGATCAGCGGCAGTTATCGTATCCGTTCTGGCATTGGTCATCACATAAATAAGAGAATTGGCGGTTGAAGCAGTAACGGGAAGAACAGCCGGATTGGAATTGCCGCTGCCGGTATTACACTGTGTGCTGGCTATACCTTTAGTATTGGCGCTGGTCCAGTTCTCGACCGGAGAGGCAGGATCGGCTCCGCTGTAACGGGTAACTGTACCGACAATGGCTGTTGATGTATTACTAAATCGGATATTAATGGTTCCGTCTGAAGGGGAACCATAGGCTGTCCAGATTTCCAGATAAGCCACATTATTGGCCGCACATTGCCTTAAACGCTGAGTCCAGGTCAAGCCGGCGACTCCGGTAATTTGACTGACATTGACGTTACTTCTGTTAGTTACTCCCAAAATATAGAGCTTGTTGACTCCTCCGGTAATATTACAGTTGATATTATCTGTACTTGTTCCTTTACAGGTGACAACAGGAAAAATTTCAGTCGTTGGTGTCGGCTCTTCGGTTATCGACGGATATTGTGCCAGGACTTTAGGGGTGAGCTTCAACTCAAATTTAATCAAAGAAATTAAGAGCGAAATTAAACAGATGAGAATAGCCGGTAAAAATCCGCGCTTGGCGAACATAATTAAAGAATAGATTTATACTCAGCGAAAGTCAACAGAATAATTATTCAAGCTTAAGAGCTTTTATTTCTTCCGGCGAGAAACTGATTTTATTAACATTAGCCTCAGCGTTTTCCAGATATTCATAAAAATCAACATCAGAGGGTATGTCCCTTTCCAAATGGCGATGGTAGAGGGGATATTTATCCAAGGCCGCTTTTAGATAAACATATGCTTTCTGCCGCTTTCCCTGACTAAAAGACGTTCCTGCCTGTTTAAGATAAAGCAGGTAATCAGCCCGTATTTCCTTCCGGCTGTCCTGCGGATTCATCTTTATGGCTTCCTGCAGATAGAAATGAACACGCTCATAATCGTTTTTCTCCAGATGCCAATCCGCTAATTTGAGATAAATTATACGGTTGCCTTTATCCCAAAAAAGGGCTTGGTTTAATTTTGCGTAAGCATTCTCCGTTCCTTTTAATAATTTTTCGCTTGAGGGTAAAAAAAGAGCTACTAATATAAAAAAAGTTAAAATCAACAAAAATGGTCTGCTGTTTAAACTTAAAACACTTTTTTGTCTCGGCAAATATAAGGCTAAAATAAAAATAAAATAAAATAAAAGAGAGAGGTACTGCCAATCATAATCCATCTGATTATGAATCAGGGAAGCTAATAAAAGACAGACAGTTCCAGCTTTTATGGTACGGTTTCCTATTACCTCCCGAAAAGATAATAATAACCAAATTAGAAATAATGCTAAGCCGATTAAACCACTTCCTACGGCTATATCCAAAAAATGATTATGACTGTACCATGACCAGCTTAAAGGCCGGGACTGTAATATTTGTGAGAGGTATCTGAAAGTATCCAAACCATAGCCTGTGACTGGAGAACCGGCAACAGCCGACAACCCCTGCCGGTAAAATTCAAATCTTTGCTCAAAAAAAATAGGTTTATAGAATCCTCCCGGCTTTCCTTTGTTGAAGAGGTACTGGGAATAGAAATGGCTTAAAAATAAAAAAGCAATCCCTAAAAGTATAAAGACTTTGACAAATCTTCCGAATTGATCTTTTCTTTTTTGCCATATGACGGTCAACCCCAAGCCTAACAGAAGGGAAATAATGGCCCCCCGGCCTCTGGTCAAAAAGAGCATGATGGTCAGAAAGGGCAGCAACCATAAGGTATATTTACCAAAAAAAGGCAGCGGCATTTTAAAAATTAAAACCGGCAAGGTCATTATCAGTAAAGCCGCCAGCCGGTTATGGCCGAAAGATGGATAAAACAGATTCATGCCGGAAGGCTGCGGCAATGAGGGGATCAGCGTAAAAATCCCCCACAGTGTAATTAAAACCAGGCTGTTTAAAATAAGAAAAATAGGCCATTTGCTTTGAAAATAGGCTTTTTCTTCCTCCGGCAGATGACGCACCAATACAAAAATCAGAAAATAAGCGAAGTACCTGCCTGTCTCCAGCAGGGAAAAATAATAAGACGAGGAAAACGGTAGGACTATCAGAAGCCAGGCGATAAACAACAAAAAAGAAATATCAATTTTGTCAAAAGTTATTTTTCTGAAAAGTAAAAAAGGGGTTACCAATAAAATCACTAAACCCAGCTGTCTATTGAATGATTCAATTACAGGCAATAAAAAAATTACCGGCCAAATATATCCCATGACGCTCTTATGTTAAAATTCTGCTGCTTTTCATGCAATACAGACTTCTTAAAAATTTAATCAGGAAAAGGAGCTTCTCTCTTAAAGCTGACGGTTCCAGCATGCTGCCGATTATCCGGCCCGGCGATATCCTCCATATTAAAAAGACTGCCTTTCAGAATGTAAAAGAAGGCGATTTAATTATGGCTGAAAAAAAGAAGCAATTTATGGTCCACCGTATTATTTATAAGTCAAAACAATATCTGATAACTAAAGGAGATCATAACTTAAAATCAGACGGCCGTATCCTCCCGCAAAATGTTCATGCCGCCTTGACCCATCTTACCAGAAACGGACAACTCCTGAGAGCGGAGGATTACTACCTGGTTCAGGCAGGCAGTTATTTGAAAGAACTGGCCAAAATCAGCCGGGTTTTTGATCGGCAAAATTTGGATTATGTCTTTCTGAAAGGCCTGCCCGTTTATTTATTTTTACAGAAAAATCTGCCCATGCGTCTTTATGCGGACTGCGACCTCTTAATTTCACCGAAAGATTATCCGGCGGCTTTGGTTGCCCTTGAAAAGATAGGTTTTCACCCTGTGGAATCTTCATATTCTCCGATTTTTAAATTCTTAAAAAAATTACCTACCGAAAAAGTTTTTATAAAAAAAACCTCATCATTCCCGGTTGTCTTGGATATCCACCTGGAACCGGTCTTTCTGATGAACCAAATATCAGGCCTCGACGCCCTCTATCCCCAAAAACAAATTAATTTATTAACTGAATTATTTTTGGAGCAGAAACGAGTTTTTATATATAAAAATATTAAATTTAATTTGCTGTCAGCCAATCATCAACTGCTCTATCTGGCACTCCATTTCTTCCATCACAGTTTCAGCGGTTTTTACCGTCTTGCCCTTATACGCTCTGCTTCCCTAAAACTGATAGGTGACTGGCAGGAACTCGTAAATCTTATTTTGGAATACCGGCTGGAAAATTTTGTCTATCCTTCATTTTTACTGCTTGAAAAATATTATCCCCAATCGCTGCATTCGGGCTTTCTGAATAAAATAAAACCGGCCGGGAATAAAATAAAGCTTATTAAAAAAATTACATCGGGAAAACTTATGGAAAGCGAGACAGATCAGATTACCGCCGGAAGAAAGCGCTTCACTAATATCTTTTTCCTGTCACCGCAGCCCCTAGCCAAAAAACTGAGCGTCATTTTTTACCCTTCGGTCATCAATTCAGTCATGTTTGTTCTTTATAAAGCAACTGTCAATCTTTTAAGGCTCACTTACCGCAAAATACCTTTCTTTTTTAAAACTTGAGTCAGTTCCTGAATATCTTTTTTTGACGTCTCTACCGACACATTATATTTCCCGCTTAAATATCCGTTTATTTTTTCAACTGTCCAGCCTGACTTGATTTTTTTAAATATTTCTTCGGCCGTCCGGTTGAAAGTGAACATGACGGAGCGTTCCGCATCAAAAACCGACAATTTCCCTCCGATTTTTTGAATTATAAAGTTATTATTTATTTTCCATTTTTTCATTTTTTCTGACGTTAGCATAATATCTAATGATTCGATTGACAATAACAGCATTTGCTTTTATTCTTAAGATTGAAAGGAACTCTATGAAAATCCTGAAAATATCCTTGGGAATTCTTATTGTTTTGTCGGCAGTTGAGCTCATTTACTACTTTACCCTGGTAAATCCCATTAAATCCCTTATCAGCCGGGATAAATCCGAGGTTAAAAAAAGCATCAGCTCCGTTGGGGATGAAGTCCTAATAGGAGATATCGTCGACTATTTCCGCAGCAAAACCATAAAACCCGGTATTTCTTATGTTTTGAACGAAGAAATAGATGGTTATCTGACTAAAGCTGAAATCAATGAAGAAAAAGGACGAAAATTTGTATCAGTAGGTATCTCAACGTCATTGGAAAATGGAGAAAATTTAAACAATTTTTTTAGAAGTCTGGAAAATGCTGACAGTCTTTTTTTCCGAATAAACGCCAATGGGGAAAAACAAATTATTGATCCTGCTGACGTTAAACCCGGCGTTCGGGTAAAACAATACATACGTAAGACTTTACCTGAAAGTGACATTTTGAAGGAATCGAACGAAATTCAGATACTGGAATAAGTAAGGACAGAAATGACTCATCTTCGAAAATATTACAAGCCTCAAATTTACGAAAAAAAAATTAATTTTACCCTTCTATACGGTATTTTCGATTATTTCCCCGAGGAGGTTTTGGCGCAATGCGGTTATTGCACTACCAATTCATATTGTCAAAGTTGTTTGAGCACCAGCAATGCTTTTTGCAACGATACAGGCGAATGTGGTTATTAAAGAATCCTGAATTTTATTAAACCAATATTTCTGCAATCTTTTTTTCATTTTTTTCAAAATTAAGTTGGAAAAAAGTATAATTTTCCATAAATTTTAAAAATAAAGTCAATTGCTCCCTGCTGATCTTATTTGAACTGCGGATTTGAGGGAATACGGTTCTGATAAGATCATTTGTCTTTTTTAAAGCTGTAACTTTGGCGTATTTGGCTTTTTGCAGTAAAAATAGTTTGCCCAATGGATAAGCTTTAACGGTGTTTTTTATTTTAGGTTTAAAAACCTCTAATAAGGGAGTCTGATAAACAAAGTACTTTTTTTCTTCCTGCCTGATTACCACGGAGTCATTGGCCAACGGAGGGAATTTTCGGCTTAAGAGCCGTATGACAGTTGTTTTACCGCCGCCTGATGGAGCCAGAAAAAGATATGCTTTGCCGTTGACGATTGAAGCTGAAGCGTGCAGGATGAATCCCTTATTTTTAGATAACAGTCTTTGCAGCAGTGTTAAAAGCAGGAATGAAAACTGGTAAAGGCTCAAATGGGATGAGGTGATAACTTTATCTTCTTTTTCTTCAAAAAAAATCATCGATGAGCCTTTGAGATTGATGGTTGTCGGATAAATTACAGGCAATCTGAAATGCAGTTCGATTTCCTGGTTGACGCTTGGAGCCTTTTCTACAATGAATCCTTTATAAACCCTAGTGACCTGACGCTGGAAATTCCTGACTTGTTTCGTGGCTTCCGGTTCCTCCTGGTGGTAGCAAAAATAAATCCGAAAATTGAATCCGGCAAATCTTAAATAGAGATAATCCACGTTTGTAATATAGACTGACTAACCCGTCTATAGCAAGATACCGTAAATTGGCTATAATACCTCCATGAGAGTCGCTATGGTGGTTTATGCCCCTTATTCCCGCGATGCCCGGGTCAGGCGCTATGCTGAAAGTCTGGCGCAAAAAAAACATCGGGTCGAAATCATCTGCCTGCATGAAAATTATCAGCCTGCGGATAAAAATATCCGCCTGATAATGTTCCCTTTGGGCAGAAGAAGAATCAATCTCCCCTGGTATTTTCTGGAATACGCCTTTTTCTTTTTATATGCCCTAACTATTCTGTCCTGGCGCTCTTTATTTCACAGATATTCGTTTGTCCACGTCCACAACATGCCGGATTTTCTCGTCTTTACCGCTTTAATACCGAAACTTATCGGCAGCCGGATCATTCTTGATATGCATGATCCCATGCCGGAACTTTTCATGACTAAATACTGCTTAAAGAGAAAAAACCGGCTTGTCCGGCTGGTTCTGTTTATGGAAAAATGGTGTTTTGCCTTTGCCGATAAAATAATTACGGCCAATGGCGAATTCAAAAAAATCTTTCTTAGCAGAAATTCAGCGCCTTCGGAAAAAATTGAAGTTATCAATAATTTTCCGGACCAGAAATTATTCAAATATCAGAAACGCTCCGGCCGATTGTCCGGCTTCCGGTTAATGTATATGGGGACGATTGACGAAAGATTCAACCTGGAAATCGCCTTGGAGGCTATGCCGCGATTGATAAAAAAAATTTCCGGTCTTCAATTCATCATCATCCCGAAAATTGAAAATGAGGGCAACTATTACCGGCACTTGCTGAACAGGATTAATGAGCTTGGCATCAATAAGTATGTTGTCATAAAAAAACCCTTGTCACTGGAGGCCATTTCTAAAGAGATTATAAAGGCTGATATCGGACTGACTTTGCTTAAAAAAAACCTTTTTACCGAAAAAATCATGCCTCTTAAACTGACGGAATTCTTAGCCTGCGGGATTCCTGTGGTAGCTACCAAAACCGGACTTCTTGAAAAAACTTTTTCGGATAAAATGATCTGCTTTCTGGAAAAAAACACTTCGGAGGAATTTTACCGGAAAGTATTGGATCTTTACCGGGATAAAAATTTACGGAAAAGTTTAAGCCGCCATGCCGTTCTATTTTTTAAAAAATTCAATTGGCCGGCTGAAGAAAAAAAATACGACCAAATTATAAAGTCGCTGGTGCCACCGACGTGATATCAGCCTCCCAAAGGGTGACATTTTTGAAAAAAAGAGTTCTTTTTTCACCCGCGGCAACTTTAGATATTTCCCCGAAATAGAAAAGACTGCTTATTTCTTTGACTAACATTTCAACCGTAAGTTCAATATCCAATAGGTTTTCTAAAATGTCAGCAGGATTTTTTGCGGGTGAGATTTTAACTGCAAGTACCTTGGCCATCACTTCTCCTTTATTATTAACCATTACATCACCAGTTTTAAGCTGATTGGCTATATAAGGCAATTCTCTTTTTTTTATCAAAGTTATGAGTAATTTTTTTTTCGGAAATTTCGGCGGTTTAAAATCAAGATAAGTGATAAAGCCTCTTTGCTTGACTTTACCGAAGTTGAAATCCAGCCATTCATTAAGCACCAGGGACTGGTTTTTATAAGTTAAATTGTCCTCTCTGTCTTTTTGGGCAGTTATTTTCATTTCCATGATCAAATGCTTGCCGTGGCCGCCTCCTTCATAAGATTCTATATCGGTAATTTCCGCGATGGTTTGACCGAATGCGGTTTTCTCCCGGTCACCTTTTTTCATAGTGTTGGCCACCCAATAGGGGACAGCCACCGTAAAATCCTCTTTCGGGGCAAAGATCGCTCTGACATAAAGTTCGGCCGAATTTTTCGCCCTGCTGTTAAAAAAATAAAAGACTGAAAAAAACAATATCAATAAAACAGCGATCAGATAATTTTTATTCATAACCGGCATATTTTAAACCAAAAGAATGGCCGATAGCAAAAAAAGCCATTTCAAGACGTTGGTGTGGAAAAATGGGTTGACGTAACTTATGATGATCAAACTTAACAATCCATGATAGGCAGCAATCCGGAACATAGCTTTTCCCAAAAAGGGTTTGTATCCTGTTCTTATGACTGAAACTAAAAAAAGGCTGAAAAGCAAAAGACCGGGAATTCCGGTTTCTGCCGTTATTTCCAAAAAAGTATTGTGGATCTTGTAAAAAATACCGGGCGGATTATTTTTAAAGATGTTGGTCGTGGGTTCCCTGATATAAGCCTCCAATGATTTATTTAAACCGACTCCTGTCAATGGATTTTTCTTTATGAGGCTGATTGCTTCCTGGTCAAGTTTGACCCTCGTCCCTAAAGATCCAAACTCATCCAGTGAAGCCGGTATCGTCTTAAACCTTAGCAGTAAATACGGAAATAAAAGATAAATTATGATTAAAACCGTTGACAGATAGATGACGGCTTTTCTGTTTAGATGAAGTTTTTTTCTGAACCGGTCAATGGCCATTGAATAAGGAAGCGAATAGCTGAAAAGGATATGGACGATCAACAAAACAATCCAGGCCAGACGGCTGAAAGTAAAGATAAAGGCTAAAATCACCATAAACTTAAACGTATTGGCCCAAAATTTTATTGTTTTAAAAAGGTTCAAAAAGGGATACATTGTCAGCAAAAAAGCGGCTAATACATTTGGGTGCCCGAAAGTGCCGCTAATCCTGAAGAGCCGGATATTTTCGCTGGTCGTGATGCCTGACGGATTATCGGCAATGATGGATTCAGCAATTAAACCAATGGGACGACCCAGATAAAATTGCCAAAGACCGATAAATGTTTGAAAAAGTAAAATGGTCAAAAACAAAGCTGTTAAATAGGGCCGGTCTTCTTTCTTGAGGTTCAGCCTGAATAAAAAATAGAGCAGGATTGATTCAGCCAGGGCAATCAATCCGTAAAATGAATTTTGGTCGGTATTAACTATAAATATCAATGCCGACCAAGAGAAAAAAAGCAGCAGAAAAATATCGGCGAGATTTTTAGTGAGTTTGTCTTTCAGTGAAAATAAAAGCATCGCAGGCAATAAGATAGTCACAGGAGAAATCCACCAGCCCGATCCCATATTAAAGCCGGCCGGTTCCAGCCGGAACAAGCCGGCCCCTAAATAGACATCTGAGAAAACAGCCAGTATCATGGCATAAAGCAGGGATCGGTGAAGATCGTGTAGCGATAGATAAAAAAACAAAACAGCTGCAGGGTAGGCGCTGAAATAAATAATTTTATTCGGCGCCAGAAAGATAACGGCAAAAAAAAGCAGGAGGGAGCCTAAAAACCGAACTCGCGGTGCCAGTTTTTCAAACATAGCAAAATCCAAAGTATTCCCGAATGGTCATGCCGGCATGATAAATGTTCTTGGTAAAGCCTGTCAACGTAAGTGTGGTTAAGATAAGCAATGCTGTGGAAATTGGTGTCGCTTATTTCATCTTTCAACTCCCGGCTGTATTTTCTCCTAAACCAGGAAGCTAACGGTGGCAGGAAACCGTGTTTTCTTTTAAGCTTTGCTTGCGGCAGGACTTCTTTCAGAAGTTTTCTCAATAAATATTTCGAAGTCAAACCCCGAATTTTATCCGTTTGCGGCAGACGGGCGGCGGTTTCGAAAAATACATGGTCAAGAAAAGGTGAACGGACTTCCAGGGAATGGGCCATCGAGGCAATATCAGTTTTAACTAAAAGATAATCCGGCAAATAAGTCACAGAGTCAAATTTCAAAATCTTATCCAATCCTTCTGATCCCGGATCGGAATATATTTGACGATTCGTGATTTTCTGAAGAAGCAGCTTTTTCTTTTGAATTCCGTTTACCCACTCAACGAGGGAAAGATAACCCTCGAACTTCTTCATTTTTAATGAGGGTAAGTATTTCTCGGTAAGAAGCGCTAAATTACGGTTCGGCCAAAATCTGTAAAGCAGGCTTAAAATAGGAGAAATAATATCAACCGGTAAATGTTTTAGGAATGGATAATACAGGTAAAAAAGATAGCGCGGGTAACCTGCGAAGGTTTCATCGCCGCCGTCTCCGTTTATGGCCACGGTAACATGCTTGCGCGTTTCTTTCATTAAAGCCCAAGTCGGCAGAATTGAAGCATCAGCAAAAGGCTCTTCATATGCCCGGATGATTTCGGGTAAATGATTAAAACTGTCTTCCTTGACTTTTATTTCATGATGTTCACTCCCAATCAATAGAGATGTCTCACGGGCGCTTTCCGATTCATCCATATATCCGTCTTCAAAGCCGACAGTAAAGGTTTTTATTTTCTTTCCGGCAATCCGGGATGCCAGGGCCGCAATCAAAGTTGAATCAGTACCGCCTGACAGGTGAAAACCCAAAGGCACATCGCTTCTTAACCTTAAAGAAATACTTTCCGTCAAGGTATCTTTAACCAGCGTCAAGCGTTCAGCCTCCGCTAAAGCAAATTTGGGCGTATATTTAGGCTCCCAGTAACGACTAATACTTATGCGTCCCTGGCTATCAGCTAACAGATAGTGTGCCGGCGGCAGTTTTTTTATCTGTTTAAAACCGGTATCAGGAGAAGGCACGTAACCCAACGAGATGAAATCCGCAAGAGCCTGATAATCAATTTCTTTCGGGACACCGGGAGAATTGATAAAAGCCTTAAGTTCCGAAGCAAAAACCAGAAATTGCCTATTGAGGAAATATTTTAATGGTTTCTTACCCAACCGGTCCCGTGCCAGAAAAAGCCTTTGTAATTTTTTGTCCCACAGGGCAAAAGCAAACATGCCCCGCAGAAACTTAAGGCAATCGACTCCGTATTCCTGATACAAAACCAACAGAACTTCGGTGTCACTTTCGGAAATAAATAAATATTTACTTTTAAGTTTCTTGCGAAGTTCCCGGTAATTATATATTTCACCGTTAAAGACGATAATCAGATTGCCGTCGCCCGATATCATCGGTTGGTGCGCTTTCGCAGAGAGATCAATAATGGCCAAACGGGCTGCCGCCAGCCAAATATTCCGCTCCAGAAAATAATCCTGATCATCCGGCCCGCGGTGCTCAAGAATTTGCAGTGTTTTTTGTATTCGGGATAATTCTTCTTGCCTCCTCAATTTATGGGGTTTAAAATGTAATTTACCGGCAATTCCGCACATATGTATTTAATAAAAAAACTAATCAGAAATGTTGATTGGCTTTCTGCCATTATACTATTGATCAGCCTGTTGTCAGTGCTGTATGTCACCAGAACCTCCGCGCTTTACCGCAGTTTTGCCGAAAATTTATATTTAAATGATCAAGCCAAACCTTCTGAATCATCTGATCCCGATAAATGCAGCGATTTGACAGTCTATCAGGATATTAACGACGTCCTGGCCAACCCTCAAAAAATCTGCCGTTATTCAGCCGCCGGCCAAAACCTGACCGGCTTTCCCGATCAACTGCTGCTTCTAATTAATCTGGAAATCCTGGATCTTCACGGCAACCTTCTGACAAGTTTGCCAGATAGTCTGGAAAATCTTAAGAAAATCAGGGAAATTGACCTTGGCGACAATCAGTTTACGGAAATGCCGCCAGTTTTGAGCAAACTTGAGTCATTGGCCAAACTAGAACTGGGCTTTAACCAGCTTACCGATCTTCCCCCGTCAATTGGACAGCTTAAACAATTAAATTTTCTGGCTTTGAATCGAAACCAGCTGGTTTCATTGCCGGACTCGATGGGGGATTTGGAAAATTTAAAGAGTCTGGAATTATCCGGTAATAGGCTAAAAGACCTGCCCGACAGCTTGAGACGGACTGGGCTAAGGGAATTATATTTAAATGACAACCGGCTGGAGGAATTACCGCCTGTAATAGCAGAAATGTCCAGGCTTGAAGTTCTGCAACTGAAAAATAATCCTTTCAAAGAAGTGCCGCAAATCCCGAAACTGCCTCTGCTTCAACAAACAGAATTATAAGGAAAGATACGGCCGTAATAACTCAGCGGCAGCCGAGGCAATTGCCGCATTACCCACTGCATTCGGATGGATATCGTTGGCATAAAACCAAACCTCAGGACGCTGGTTGCCGGAACGGTTAAGCATCTCTTCAATATCCAAAATCTCCACTCCCGTAATTGACTTTATTATCTGATTTTTTAAGGCTTTTATTTCAGCCGGGGTCAGCAGATTAAATTGTCCGGGCAATTGATACAGATCCTTGGTCGGTAAAAGCACCAAAAACAATTTAAAGTTTTTTTGACTGGCCAGTTTATTAAGGGTCGCAACCTGAATTTTTATCTTTTCCAAACTCCAGTTTATAAGTTTTTCTCTGGATCCGGGTGGCCGCCTGTTTAAAACATCTATATCAGGCAAATTGAGGTAAAACAACCGGTACAGCTGTAATTTTTTCAAAGATGAGGGAGTGTAAAGTGAGAGAAAATTCTGTAGATAAAGCCAGTTTGCTATGCCGTTTTTAGCGATTAATTGATCTTCCCTTAAATCATACAAGGACGGATACCACATGGAAGCGTCATAAATATCCAGAGGAAAAGTCAAATTCCAAAGAATAATATCCGGCTTAAGTTTTAGCAGTTTGGTCATAATATACCGGTAAGTCTGGTCCGGACTGTAACCGGAAACACCGGCATTAACTACTTCCAAATCCAAACCTGTTTCTTTTTTAAGATAAATTTCAAGCTGTCCCGGATAACTTTCTTCACGTGTCACTCCTATCCCTTCAGTAAAGGAATCGCCTGCTGCAATAATCCGATAGGAGCGGCTTTCTGCTGATATTTCCCTGTTTCTCAACCCGAAGGAATTTATGGACTTACTGTCAGTAATATCAGCCAGGTTTAAACTACCCTTTGCCTTTGGTTTAAAAGTATAAATTAAATCAGGATCCAGACGGTACATAGGTCCGTCATCAAAAATATTAACTGCCGGCTCAATATGTCTCCCATTTTTTAATGACAGGCTATACTCAAGAATAAAAAGAGGCAGCATTACCGCCAAAATCATTAATACCGATTTGAAAAGACAGCTTCTCATTGATTTAAAACCTTTTATATTATAATCCCTGAATTTAAACTGCTTTTAACTTTTTGTTTATAAGTTAT
>Ga0155407_101_pt1 | contig 12140 bp, 12 predicted proteins | sample RifCSPhighO2_02_FD_106375 | JGI IMG/M metagenome (GOLD analysis project Ga0155407, IMG submission 106375) | Candidatus Gottesmanbacteria bacterium RIFCSPHIGHO2_02_FULL_39_14
ATCATTAAAAGCCTTGACTAAAGCTTCATCATCTAGTTCATTTGCTATTGCCCCTCCTCCATTGGTCAAAACTGCCAAGACATCAGACATTCTGTTATGTCCATGAATTAAAGTCATCAAAGCAGCCGTGGTGACTATTTCTTTGGCTAACGGATTTATCTCCCCATCGTCTACCATTTCTATAATTTCGGCATACCGTTTTTCCATCGCCGATAATGCCAGGGCCGATCCGCTGGTATGCCCTGTTCTGGAATCTATCACTCCCTCCCGCTGGTATTCAATTTGCATAAAATCATGAAAGCGGGCAAATAAAGCTAAAGAATAAATTAATTTGCGATTTTTTCCTCTAAAAAACTCCGGTCTGTTGGATACCAAAGTCCAGATCCACGATTCAATTCTGCGATCGTGAAAATGTCCGTGATGGGATAATTCCCACCTGTCAAAATCAGCAGTATGCTGTTCATCTAGATATTCAACCAGACTGTTTGAGATAGCTACCGCTAAACGGATGTCTTTAATAAGTGTTTTTTGCTCTGTTGATAAATCTTTCAGGGCAACTTTCGGTTCATTTCCGGAAAATAATGATCTTTGCTGATTCCACCTTACCAATCCCCATACTAAAACGTTTCCCTCCATTGCTGTATCAATTCTCGGAAAACCAGCCTCGTCAGTTCCTTCAAGGCTCAACCCTCTTGGCATAGGACCTGGAGGCAAACCGTCTTCTTTACGATTTAATCCAAATTGAGAACCTCGTTCAATTAGACCCATAGTATAAAATACTGACATTTTACCAAAAAATTTTCAAAGATCAAATTTACCTCTAGGGGACTCTTTTACCAGCTATTCTCTCTATTTCAATAAAAAATACCACAGGCATGGACCACTATTTGAGGATAGATTCAAAACATCCTACCCCCGTCCCCGTTAACCCCGTTAATATTCGTTCGATTGTTAATTGTAAATAACTACGCTATAATGTTTTTACTATGGAAATCTCCAAAATAAAGAAAAAATATAAAAATAAATGGATTCTGGCCGAAGTTCTTAAAGTAGGAAAATTACAAAAAGTACTTGAGGCAAAACCTCTTATAATCAGTGACGATCGTGACAGAGTTTATCGCCAACTTTCCAAACTTAAAAAAGGATCTCATGTTACAACTTTTTATACCGGTGAAGTCCCTCCAAAAGGCATGAGTTTTACTTTTAATGTCAATATTAAAATTTAATCCTCATTTACCTTCTATTATTCTCAACACCTATCTGGAAGGCAAAATTAAACTTCTGGTAAAATTTGTTCTCGACACAGGTGCAAGTTATGTAGTTATACCATGGAGGATCGCTACCGGTCTGGGACTGGAGATTAACCAACAAAATCTAGTTTCAACAACAACTGCTTCCTCTGTGGAACACGTACCATATACAAGTATTCCCAAATTGACGGTTTTAGATAAAACTGTCCGTAACGTGCCTTGTATTGTAAAAGATTTACCTTCAGAATCCGGCGTCGACGGCCTTCTCGGCCTTTCGTTTTTGAAACATTTCAAACTGACTATCGATTTTAATAAAGGGTTTCTTTCTTTGGACTAAACAAATCTCTTTTACCGCAATCCTCTGGCCAAAGTCCCTATCCAATCTATGATCCTGGTAAACGTCTTGATCATTGCCGTCATCGCCCTCGGCGGCATTATCTTATCTCTAATCATCCTCTCCCTCTAGGGGCCTCTAGGGGGCGGGGGTTAATCGAAGCCTCACAACGATCCAAACGACGTCATTTTTCCTGTGAGTACTGGCAACTAACCCTTTTTGCTATCCAGTGTTAGAACACGTCAAACGATTTTATTTGGATTATGGTTTGGGAGGAGCAACTGGTGAAACAGCAGGTTTAGGAAGAGACTCAATCAATTTTGGGACTCCAAGCTGTATATTGGCCCTAATACGGGAAACATTACTGACTTGAGTAAAGAATCTATCCCCAAGCGCATTAATTGCTTGAAATATTGGACCTTCTGGACGTCCTGATTTGCTGGGATCTTGGCCTGTTGCTCCGGTTCTTATTACCTCATTTGCAGATGCTAATATTTGAAGTGTATCAAGAGATTTTTTATATTATCTCCTACTGGTTCATCCGGAGTTTTTTTTATGTGATCATTTATTTGACTGATTAAATGCCCGTTTTGATCAACTTCAGCCAATTCAAGTAATTCTATTAAGTTAGCTGGAGACCAAAATTCTTCTGTTGCTAATGAACTTTGATAAATTAAATTTCTAATCCGTTCACCTGCTTTCTGTCCTTGCAACTGTAGTGCTTCCTTAGGTAGTTCTCCTCTCTGGACGGGTGTTACTAAATCCCTTGCCGCTTGGGTTTCTTCAGTGTTCATAATTTAAACATATTGAAAAACTGCTTTATTGTCAATAGGTAATCCTAGGGGACTGGGGTAAAACAGAGCCTCCTTACAATCTAAATGACCTCAAATTTTGACACAATTAAGGACCGTCCTAAGTTTAACTGTCCTGACAATCCGTTGCCAAGGTTAAACCTTGACATTAATCATCCCCATTGCCGCGATCGCCCTCGGCAGCATTATCCTCTCCCCGGTCACTTTTTTTAGAGCTTAAACATTTTACATTGACAACAATATTCTTAATATGTACAATATTGTACAGAATGCATATAATTAATGTCACACGAGCCAGGGAAAAACTGCCTGAATTAATGGAAGAAGTTTTTACTAATTCTAAAACATATATTATAACCAGAAGAGGAATACCTATGGTAAAAATTATAAAAGCTGATAAAGTAACCAAAAGAAAAATAAAAAACAAAAAAGCTCTTGCCAAAGTCTTCAAATTAATTACTGAAATTAATGGCATCTGGACTAAAAACGGATGGAAAAATAAATCTTCGATTGAAATAGTTGATTTTTTAAGAAAAAGATCACAAAAGAAGTATGTACATTGATACCAATATCATAATCGATCTCCTTCGTGGCGAAATTAATTCGCAAAACTTCTTCCAAAATTTCTCGGGAATAATTAAAACATCAATTATAGTTAAGTTGGAATTAATTGATGGGCTGGAAACAAAAGGTGAAATTTCTCGTCTGCAAAAACGGATTTTTGATTATTTTCAAATTGAAGTTATTCATATAAATGAAGAGATTTCCCAAATAGCTGAAAATATCTTTACTGACTTCCGCCATTCCCGGGGAATCAGCATCAACTACTCTCTTATCGCGGCCACAGCCATTTATCTGGGTGAACCTCTCTCTACCCACAATGTTAAACACTTTAATTTTATCCCTCAACTCGAATTAATAAAACCTTATTAGGAAATTCAGAAAAGATACGGCATTAAGCTTCAAAAGTTTTTTAATAAACATAATATGTCGCATCTTCTTCCCAGATTCTCTTTGAATTCCCGCTGCAATTAACCTCTAGGGGACGGGGATAGAATACCTTGTCTTAATAGTTTAAAAATCGTATAATTTTCATAATGCCCAGACTTGCCAGACTTACCTATCCAGGAGGTTTTTATCATATCTTCAACAGAGGTTTAAATAAATCTCCGATTTTTCAAGAAAATAATGATTACGACAAACTTTTAGATACTCTAACTTCTCTTCTTGACCATGGTGATTGGCTTATCTATACCTATTGTCTTATGCCTAATCATTATCATTTCTTGATTGAGGAAAAGAAAACTCCCGTCTCCAAACTCATCAGCAGATTATTTACCAGCTATTCTCTCTATTTCAATAAAAAATACCACAGGCATGGACCACTATTTGAGGATAGATTCAAAAGTAGAATCATCCAGAAAGACCCTTATTTTATGCTCGTTTCAAGATATATCCATCTCAATCCGTATAAATCAAAACAAACTAATAACCCGGAAGATTATCCTTATAGCAGTTTAAGTGAATATACTGGCAAAAGCTTTAGAAAGATAATTAATTTCTCTAAAGTTTCTCTCCTCTTAGGCGAAGGTGAAAATAGACTGTCTGACTATTTAAAGTTTGTAAAAGATGGTCCATCCTACCCCCGTCCCCGTTAAGTCCCCGTTAATACTTCCTCTTCTTGTAACAACTTGTAATATTCTTTAGAATGTAATTAATCCCGCCAACGGCGGGACTGCCCATGGAGCAAAATATATTACTTTTCACCATTCTCGGCCTAACCTTTGTTACCGCCCTCTCCCAGCTATTTCTCCTCATCTTAAACAGTCTTAAGAAAAACGAACGTTCAAAGCCCTCTGATCTTTTTTCTCCATATTATGAAAAATCAGAAACAGTCCTTCATGATGCCCAGATAAAAGCCAATAAAATTCTCACTAATGCCGAATTAAAAGGCATAGAATTTATCGCCAAACAGAAACTGGCTATGGATAAATTAATCACCGAGTTAGACGTTCAAATTAAATCCCTCGAGGAAAAATTAATAGTCGAGTTGAAAGCAAGTATGGATAAGACAGAAAAATCTTATCAGGATTATTTATCTGTTCTCGAGGAAAATTTAAAACACCAGGAAATGCAAAACCAAAGATTTTTTCAGGAAAAAACCCAAAAAATGATCGATAACAGTCAACAAATCATGTCGGCTTTTATACTGGATATCAATGCTAAAGTTAAACGTCAGATTGACGAAGAATTCGCGCTTGTCAAAAATGAACTTGACCTCTATAAAAAACACCGCATGGAAGTTATCAATAAAAACATCATTGATATTTTGGAAAAAACTCTGGAACAAACTTTGGTAAAAAAACTAAGCCTGTCAGAACATAGCGAAATTATCTTTCAGGCCTTGGAACAAGCCAAACAGGAACACAATCTATCCTAAAATAATTCATAAATGACCAACGACTAACGACTAACGACTAACTATGGATGTCCGTCAAATTCAAGCTATCATTCTTTCAAAAACCTATACCAAAACTGATTACCTCAGGCGGGTAACCTTAATTCGCGAATATTTGGAAAGGCGTATTTATAAGGAACCCGAATTGCTATTTCCCGATTATCTGAATATGATAGCTGCCTCCCAATTTGATGTGAAGGCCCTCTCTCACCTGGATGTTCATTTCTTTAATCTCTTTACCAAAGACAACCTCTATCTGTTAATTAACGGTCTGATGGATGCTTTAAGAACCCTTCCCGTCCTGACATTATACCTGGCCGTTATTCTTGATGAAGTTCAAATGGATGAATTGGGGATTTGGTTTCGTAATAACCTCAACCCTGAACTTATTATTGATGTTAGGTGCAATCCGACAATTGTCTCAGGCTGTGCCTACGTCTGGAACAATAATTATAAGGATTTGTCTCTGCATAATTTCCTTTCCCAAAAAGAGAATATCATTAATAAAATTATAGACGCTTATGCCCAAGAACAGCTCTAAAATGTCTCCGGCTGTGGAAGTTGGCTTTGTGGTCAAGGCCCAGGATTATCTGTTCTATCTGGAAGGACTCCCCAGTGTCAGAATCGAGGATATTATCATTTCTGAAAAGGGCGTTCGGGCAATCGTCACCGCTCTTGACCACGAAAAAATTGAGGCCCTCATGCTCGACCGCGAAAGACCTTCTCCCGGAGATTCCTTCACTATTGATAAAACAGGCATTCATCTGCCTCCTCAGGTCAGATTGATCGGTCGGGCTATTAATCCTCTCGGAGTACCTATTGACGGCAAGGGTAGCTTTCAAATGGGTGAGGAAAAAATTAATTTTGGCGTTATTGCTCCGGGGGTTAGTTCCAGAAGAATCATTTCTGATCAGCTTTACACCGGTATCACCATGGTCGACACCCTTCTTCCCATCGGCAAAGGTCAGAGAGAGCTTATTTTCGGTGAACCGAGAAGCGGTAAGGCTAGCTTTCTCCTGGATATCATTCTAAATCAGAAAGGCAAATCCATTATCTGTCTCTATGTAGCCATCGGAAAAGCGGAAATAGATGTCAAAAAATTCATCAATGATTTATCCGCCGAAGGCGGTCTATCTTATAGTGTAGTTATTGCTGCCACTTCCTCCGATGGCGCTCCATTAATTTCCATTGCACCCTCTGTCGGCTGTTCCGTTGCTGAATATTTTGTTAAATCCGGTCATGATGTCCTGATGATTTTTGACGATTTGGGACTTCACGCCAAATATTTGCGCGAAATCGGCCTTCTCTCCGGCCGTGTTCCCGGACGGGAAAGTTATCCTGCCGATATTTTCTTTGCCCATTCCCATCTGGTCGAACGTGCTGGAAATTTCAACGAAAAATGGGGCAATGCCTCCATCACTCTTCTTCCAATAATTGAAACTGATATGGAAAATTTTACCGCTCTTATTCCGACCAATATTATGTCCATGACCGACGGCCATATACTGTTTTCAGCCTCCTTAAGATCACAGGGACAATATCCTGCCATCGATCCGGAAAGATCAGTCACCCGTGTCGGCCATCAGACACAACGCCCCTTGCATAAAGTCCTGGCTGATAAAATCAGGTCATTAATAGCCATTTATCATGAGTTGGAACGTTTCGGCCGTTTCGGTTCGGAGTTAACTCCTGAAACGCAGAAACTTTTAAAGCTTGGAATGATCGCTATCGAACTTCTCAAACAGGAACAGCTGGAAAGAATTGATCCTTCCATTCAGATTATTCTCCTCTCCCTTCTTTTTAGCCCTTTTTTTGATGACAAAGACCTGGAGTTTGTCAGGAAAAATAAATCTAAAATCCTCCGTTATTTCCGGGATTCTCCTGAAGCTAAATTAATCGGCAATAAAATTCTGACTATCGATTTAGATTCCCTATTGGACAACCTTAAACAGTCTCTGCCCAATCTGGAAAAAGCCTGTCGAACTGAATCAACACCTCAATCAAACAGTCAGAGTCAGAAACTATGAGCCAAATATCCGATATTAAAGAACAGATTAACGATTTAATTACTTTCAAGCATATCAGCGCTGCTTTTACCGAAGCCGCTGCGGTTAAATTAAAAAATATCCGCTCCGCCTTCGAAAGAAATGATCATTTTTTTGAAGAAATCACTCATATCTACCACTTGGTTGAGATTAACGTCAGACAGGCTAATATAAATATGAATGCTGCCTCCCCGTCTTCATCCACCAGTACTCGTAAATTGTCGGTTGCTTTCACCTCCAATCAGAGATTTTTCGGCAGTATCAATAACGAGATCATGAACTACCTTCTGCAAAATTCCAAAAGATACCAGACCGAACGCTTTGTCATCGGTACCACCGGTATCAATTACCTTCGCGCGATTAATTTTAAAGAGAAATTCAATACACTTCAATTTGCCCAGGATACTCCTGATCAGAAAGAAATTGAGGAATTCTTAAATATTACTGTTAACTTTGGCCAAGTAACTATTTACTATCCCCGCTTTGTCAGCTTCCTTAAACAGGAGGTAGGCAGCGTCGACTTGACTAGAAAAATTCCGCCGGTAGGTGAAAAAGAGAAGGAAAAATTAAAGGAGGAAATAAACCTCATCTTCGAACCGGAACTGTCAATAATGATCAAATTTTTCGATACCGAAGTCAGAAGCATTCTTTTCAAAAGAGTTTTATTGGAAACCAATCTGGCCAGGACAGCTGCTAGATTATTAAGCATGAGTCAGGCTGAAGAAAGAACCGATTATGAAATAAAAGCCAAAAAGTCGGAATTAAAAAAGGCTATTCGCTCCCATACCAATACCAAACTACTGGATACTTTCTCCGGCATCAAGAAATGGAAACACAGCATATCTACCAGAAGGACTTTGGCCGAAATGAAAAATAAAGTTTTTTTTCTTGAATCACCTCAAACAATATAAAAATGAATACAAATATTTCAAAGACTAACAATCAGGCTAACGAATTCTCCGGGCGCGTCCGCGGTGTCCATGGCCAGATTGTCGAAGTCGAATATGACAAAACAGTCAATCTGCCTAAATTCTATGAAATACTGACCTCTCCTGAAAATCCTGAAGTTAAATTAGAAGTTTATGCTTTCTCTGATAAAAACTCTATTTATTGCTTGTCTATCTCTAAAAAAGATATTCTTTATCGGGATCTCCCCATTAGCGCCACCGGAAAACCTTTAACTATTCCTGCCTCGGAAAAACTGTTAGGAAGACTGATAAATATTTTCGGAGAACCGCAGGACGATTTGGGACCATTGGGTGATGTCGATCATATTCCCATCTATGAAACCAGTCCCTCTTTCGATACTGTAGAAACACCCGATACCGTCTTGGAAACCGGTATCAAGCAAATAGACTTTTTCACTCCCTTTATTAAGGGAGGAAAAATTGGCTTTGTCGGTGGAGCCGGAGTTGGAAAAACAATCCTTCTGACCGAATTATTAAGAAATATTACAGGCAGCCATCCCGGTATCGCCGTCTTTGCCGGAATAGGAGAAAGAATCAGAGAAGGTCATGAATTAGCCCAATCCGTTAAAACAGCTGGAGTCTTAAATAAAATCTGCCTTATCCTCGGTCAAATGAACGACAACGCCATCGTCAGATTCAGGGTAGCCTGGGTTGCCACAGCTTTGGCTGAATATTTCCGCGACCGCATGAAAAAAGATGTCCTTTTCTTTGTCGATAACACCTTCCGCTTCATCCAGGCAGGCAGTGAAGTTTCAGCTCTCCTTGAATCAATCCCTTCAGAACTTGGCTATCAGGCAACCATGGAAAGTGAAATCAGTAATTTTGAAAATAGGTTAGTTTCAACTAAAAACGCTTCCATTACTTCGGTACAAACCGTCTATGTTCCGGCTGACGAATTATCCGACGTTGCGGTTTCAGCCATTATCAGTCATCTCGATGCGGTAGTAATTCTCTCCCGGACACTTGCCTCCCGCGGTTTTTATCCTCCGATCGATCCTCTCTTGTCTTCTACTAACAGTCTGAATAAAAAAATTGTTGGAAACCAACATTATGAAATTGCAACAAAAGCTATCGAACTATTACATAATCATCAACGACTATCTAGAATAGTATCAATTGTAGGCGAATCAGAACTTTCACCATATGACCGTTTAATTTTCCAAAGGGCGAAAAAAATTATCTATTATATGACCCAACCCTTCTTTACAACTGAAGCTCAAACAGGTAAAAAAGGAAAAAGCGTCACTCGCCAACAGACAATAACGGATGTCCAGCGCATCATTGCCGGTGAGCTGGACACCGTCCCTGTCGATAAACTATACTTTATCGGTTCTCTAGAAGATCTCAAATAATCCTCCGATCATTACTGTCTTTATTTTTGCTAATTCTTTTTAAAAATTAATTACTGCTGTATAATGTTTTTACGTATTGAAAAAATTATTTTGAGTTTTATATTAAGCAGATTATATAAGGAAATTATATAGTTTTTATAAACTTTACACTAAGTACCAAATAATGCCAGAATCCTTATTAACCGTCGAAATTAGCAGCCCTGAAAAACAAATTTGGAAAGGTGAAGCCAAATCTGTTTCTTCAAAGAATATTGCCGGACCGTTTGACATTCTTCCTCTGCATGCCAATTTCATTACTATTATTGAAAATCAGCCTATTAAAATAGCTACCGTCGATAAGATTGAAGAATTTAAATTTACTAACGCTATTATCTATGCTTCCAAAAACAGGGTTCTTATCTATACGATTTAATAGCCTCCTGTAATCCTAAGTGATTTCTCCTTTGTCATCCCGTGCGATCCCCTATTTGTCATCCTGTATAACTATTAGTGTATATAATAATGAGAAAATAGCTTCTGATATCGAACATTATATTATACTTTGTGTAAATAATATAACCCAGTTTATCCCTGTCGGTATTCTAATAATTATATCAATTTTATTAATATTTACTCAAGGTTTCTCATTTTTTTCGGTTATTGATTCATCCGTTATTGAAGCTCCCACTACCTAACGGTCGGGGATTCTTCAAGTACACTTCGTCCGGAGCTGAAATCCGGCCGAAGCGGAAAAATGTCTCTGCATCCCATGGCCTTACGGCCGGGGATTTCCGCGAAGGCGGATTAAACACTTTTAGGTTGATCTCTTTTCTTATTCTTTTGTTTCCTTCCCAAATATTTATTTTAATTTTCCAGTAATTAATTTCCTCTAATTTCTTCAACAACTAAATCTCTAATCCTAATCTTCTCCCTCATCTTGCTTATCTTATATAACCATCTTACTCCGGTTTGAAACTGGCAAGCAGTGAAAAGCGGATTAGATGGGCATATACTGAAATGATCAGACGCAAACCTGAGTCATTGAAGTATACCCATATATAATCCCGATATATCAAGCTATATACATTATTGGATTATCACTTTGAATTTACCTCTTGACAGCTGACTAAACTCTATGATGTTATTAATATTGTAATAATATATAAGTTATATATTATTGATCTAGCGGGCTTTTATAAACATCAATTTATTAAAAACCCGTGATAGACCTGCTAAAAGACTTCTCCCGCTATCTTAATTCCCAAGGTCTTAATAAAGTTTCTGTTAGCAATTATTTATCGGATATTTCCAAGTTTGTCTCCTGGTTTACCCGAGAAACAGGCCAAACAATTTCAGCTCAAAATCTAAAATATTCGTATATTTCCTTATATCAAAGTTATTTACTTCAAAACCAAACGCCACCGGGAAATATACGGCGTTATTTATCTTCCATAAAAAAATTTTATTTCTTTCTTAAACCCTCTACCTTAAGTTCCATTCCGGAAATATCCCTTCCTGAAACATCAAATTTCAGAAGCCAACAGCCGGAAAATGATCAGTTATTTCTCAACTTTAAAAATTATCTTCAGTCTCGAGGTTTAAGCAGATTATCAGTTCGCAATTATCTTGCTGATTTGACCAAATTTATTCGTTGGTTTGAAAAAGAAATAAATCAACAATTTTCACTTGAACTTTTTCAATCTTCGGATCTGCCGAAATACGATCAATATTTAATAGAAAATAATATTCCCTCTACCACCCGCAGGCGCTATCTGACAACCTTAAATCAATTAATAAATTTTATAAACTCCCTGGCTGAACCGGCTGACATTCCTCCTGTTCTCCTTCCGTCTACCCATCCTCCAGAAACATCCTCTTCTATTCCACTGATAAATGTTCCTACCAGCGCACGACCTTCAATTACTAAAAAATATAAAAAGATATCAAAATATACAAAAGAATATATTATTACCCCCATCATCACTGGATTTACCTATCTCCCCAGAAAAACCAGAATATATTCTGCGTTAGGTTTACTCCTCATAATCTTTCTTTTCGCCAGTTTCTTGGGCTATAAATCAGCTAATTTTACCCTGCCAAGTGACTCAGGTGAACAGGTTGAAACTTTAATTCCTAAAGATGTCGGTTCTGTCTTGGCGGAACAAACTGATAAAGAATTTATGCAAATTAATGTCGATACTACAATTAATTCAACATTACAGGTGATTGAAGAAGCTTCCTTCTCTGCTCTCTTATCTGCCTACGGAGGAATAGATACAACTACCTTAACCGCTGATAATGCCACTGTTGAAGATACACTTCTCGTTGGTAACGCTGGAGCATTTCGGGTTGGTATCGGTGGTGCTATTGAATCAGCCACAGGAATCAGATCTTCAGGCACTATCTCCTTTACTGGTTTACTTGCTGGAACAGGTAGCCCAATTTGTCTTGATAGTCTAAACAGACTAGTCACTTGTGAAGGAGCTGTCGGAGCCACCGGTGCCGCCGGTGTCGCCGGTACCAAAGGAGAGAAAGGTGAAACAGGCGCTTCCGGGCTTCAAGGAGTAGCCGGAGAATCAGGTGCTTCCGGCCAAACAGGTCCTACTGGACCTACTGGAGCTACCGGCCCCACCGGAACAACAGGAGCTACCGGAGCCACCGGACAAACAGGGCCAACTGGTTCAACTGGTTCAACTGGAGCCACTGGAAATCTGGGACCAACGGGAGGGACAGGTTCAACTGGGAATGCCGGACCTGGTGGTATTCTTGGTCCAACCGGCGTTACTGGTGGTACAGGCTCAACTGGAGAATCAGGACCAACAGGCTCAACAGGCTCAACCGGAGCCACCGGTCAACTAGGTCCAACTGGCAGCACTGGTACCACTGGTTCAACAGGAGATATAGGACCAACAGGATCAACTGGAGCTACCGGTCAACTAGGT
>Ga0155407_104_pt1 | contig 11685 bp, 11 predicted proteins | sample RifCSPhighO2_02_FD_106375 | JGI IMG/M metagenome (GOLD analysis project Ga0155407, IMG submission 106375) | Candidatus Gottesmanbacteria bacterium RIFCSPHIGHO2_02_FULL_39_14
CAAATGTCTCTCCCCAGACTTTGACTTTCTTTCCTTCAAATTTGGACAAGTCTAAAACCGAAGAGGTAAGAGCAACTGTCTGGTTTTCACCGCCCGGTCTCTTAAGCGAATGAGTACCTTCTCCATCCACTCCTCCCTCTACCAGTTGTCCTTCTGCACTATCCTTGAAAGTCTTTCCGTCCAAGGAAGCAACCGCCTCAGTCTGATCCGTCCCGCCATTCCTTAAATCCGCGGTAATTTGAGGTGAGGTCCGGTTAAATAAATAATAACCGGAAACCACTCCCGCGATGACTATCAACATGGCAACGCTTAAGATTTTATTAAAAGTTTTGCCTGAATCAAGCTTATGAACCAATGGCGGTGGGATCGGATCCATCTGTATTTCTTACTATACGACAGTTGAGAATTTTTTCAAGTAAGCAGTCAGAAACGGCTCGATATTACCGTCCAAAACACTTTTACTGTCAGAAGTCTCGTGGCCGGTTCTGACATCCTTTACCAGATGATACGGATGCAAAACATAAGAACGTATCTGATTACCCCATGAGGCAGGTTTGTATTTCCCTTTAAGTTCGGAAAGATGATTCACTTTTGCCTGTTCCATCAAATGCCAAAGCTTTCCTCTTAGTAATTTCAGGGCTGTTTCCCTGTTTTGCCCCTGGTAACGCTGCTCCTGGCATTCAACAATAATGCCTGTCGGCTTATGCTTCAGTCTGACGGCAGTTGAAACTTTATTGACATTTTGGCCTCCCTTGCCTCCTGAACGGAAAAAATCCCACTCCAGATCATCATCTTTAATTTCCACCTCACGGTTATCTTCTATGACCGGAATAACTTCGACAAGAGCGAATGATGTCTGCCGCAATTTGTCGGCGTTAAAGGGAGATTGCCGGACCAGACGGTGGGCTCCGGATTCCCCTTTGAGGTATCCGTATGCCAGATATTCAGGTACAGTCATAGTCACACTTTTAACACCGGCTTCATCTCCGGCTGTCTGATCAACAAGTTCATAATGCCATCCCTTGGATTCGATAAATCTGGAATACATGCGCATAAGCATCTCAGCCCAATCCATAGCTTCGGTACCTCCCTGTCCGGCGTGAATGGAAATTATGGCTCCTTCCCTATCGTGGGGACCGGAAAAAAACAGGTCGAATTCCAGCTTGTTCATTCTTATCTCAGCTGTCTCTGCCCGGCCGGAATTAATTTCACTTTCTATTTCCTCTACTTCTTTAACCTGTTTAGACAAAACAGCCAGTTCTTTCATGACTGAGGTTGACTTCTCGCGCTCGGACCAAAAAGCGGAATTGGCTGATGCCGATTCTATTTCGGCAATCCGCTTTTTCTTATCTTCTATTTTAAGCTTGGAAGATAGCTCCTTTAATCTGACAATATTATTCATAAGGAAAAGATTAAGTATATCACAAATTGAGGCTAAAAAGGTGTTTTACCCAGGGAGCCAATTGGTAACTTGAGGAAACAGCCGGCATCTTCGTCTCTATCCTGGCCAATTCACTTTGAAGAAGCTTTTTATTTTGCGGAAAATAAATTATTTCACTTTTTTTAAGCTCTTTCCAGTTATAGTCAACTCTTTTTATCTGCCACTTGTTATCCTGATAGCCGTAAATTCCAAAATTTTGCGGCATGTTAATCTTCCCGAAAGTCTCTCTGTTCCTTAAACTTAATTGGCAGCCTGTGATTTCGCTCTTTCCGTTTTCTCTCCTAAGGGGCAAATCAACTGAAGAAAATTCGGCATAATGATATGAAAGAAGCGGTAGGCAGTCCGCTGCTTTTTCCAGATAAGTATAGAAAGCAGATGAGGCGGTCAGCCGCGGATTTATTTCCGTTAAATAAATTTTGCCGGTGTTTTCTTCAATTAAAAAATCCAGACCGAAAAAACCGCGGAAACCGCTTTTATTCATTATATCCCCTACCCTTATTGATATATCTTTTATCTCTTTTTCCATCCGTTTATCCGGTAAAACTGCCGGCCATTGCCTGCCGCAGGTGGCTGCCTTGTTTTGAGACAAGAGGGAAAAGCCGTTGATTTGAAGGGCCGGGGGACTTATGAGAACTTGGCCGTGATAAAGACAGCAGTTGTTTAAGACTGTTAAGGCCTTGATTTGTGCAGTTACTTTAGCCAACGTGTTGGGAAACCTTTTTTTGAGACGCTTAAATTCTTCCTCTTTATCGATAAAATAGGTGTTTTTGCCGGCCCAGCCGAAGCCGAACTGGACAACCAGAGGCAAATTAAACCGTCCGGCTTCCTCCACAAAGGAAAAATCCGTCATTCTGCCAATTTTTCCCGGCAGTAAATAGGCGGACATATTCCCTAAAAACTCAGGCAAATTCACCTTATTTTCGATTTGCCTATTTAACGCGGAGTCATTGCCGATTTTTCTAAATCCCTTCATTTTGATAATTTCATCCAGTTTCACTGAAGGTTTGAAAAAGGCGATTTGCGCAACTGAGGAACCTGATGCTTTTTTAATATAATTCAAGACCGCGTCCTGGGAAAGCAGCTGGCCGGAATTATTGACCGGGGAGTATCTCTCAGATATTTCTTCCAGGCAAAATATGCGGCTGCCCTTTTTTCTTAAAACCGGTATCAATTCGTCCCAAAAGCTTACAATGATATGGAAGTTGGGAAAGACATCCTCAAGTCCCAATCCCCTTTTGATATCGGGAGTCACAAAAAAAATCGGCTGCTTAAATTTTTGAGACCAATTATTCATCCGGGTAATATTTGCCTGTCAATATAACCACAGTTTTTCCTAAAGAAAAACCCTTACTTTTCGCTTTTTCCACAGCAGCATAAGCAGCTGCGCCTTCAAAAGATGAATCCAGGCCCATTTTCAGCAATGCCGAGCGCGCGTTTTGCATATCATTATTTGGGATGACCCAGCCAAAACCTCCTGATTTCCGGATGATTTTTAAAAGTTCCCCTTCCCGGGGAAGTGTCCGGGCCACAATGGCATCAGCTAAACTCGTATTTTCCCGGATAAAATCAGTGTCAAACTGTCCGGCCAAGGGATAAATTTTGGCGGTTTGAACTGCATGAAACCGGGGAAGGTAACCCGATTCTTTAAATCCGTCGGCCATGCCCTTGAGGGCTGTACCGCTGGAGACCGCCAGAAAAAGATCATCAATTCTGCCGATTTCTTCATCTATTTCAAAACTTACTGTTTCAAATCCGTATGCGGCGTTAGGATCCGTCGATTGCCTGAGATTATAGAAATTATTTTTAAGCGCATATTGGTGAGCGCTTGAGACAGGGCGGCTGTCAATATAAACATCCGAATTTTCTTTTAAGGCTGCCAGTTTAGCTGTATTAATATTAGGCGAAACAAAAACAATCAATTTGATCCCGGCAAGACGGCAGTAAGCGGAGGCGGCCAGGGCGGCATTGCCGGAGCTGGAGATAACCGCGTGCCTGACTTTTTTTTCCGCCAGCTTTGATATTTGGAAACATAACCCCCTGTCTTTGATTGAACCGGTCGGATTTAAGAATTCGCATTTAAAATATAGACCGGACTTCTCAGAAAACGCTGTCTTGCCTTCTCCCAAAGTCAAGCGGAACGGTTTGGATATTTCCGGCAGCATCTTAGCAAAATACCAGATACCCTGATTTGTAATTTTCATATTACGGGAATGTTATAATTATATCCTCAGATGACTGACGTACCAAATCTGCTTAATTGCCCTGAATGCGACAATCCTCTAAAAACCGAAAAGGAGTTGAGGAAGGGATTACTGATTGAATGTTCCGCCTGCGGTATTGAAAATGAAATTATTTCCCTGGATCCCCTGAAACTTGCGCCTCTGGAAGAAGAGAAGTAACTATTTTCCTAAGGGATTTTTTCCCTTTGATAAAGCGGCTGTAAAAATTGGCCGCTGCCGGTGAAACTAAAACGGTTCCTCCGGCAGGAATTTTATTTAAAGCTAATTTTAGGGCTTCTTCAAGGCTGTCTGTCCTTTGCCAGGCACCGGGGGGAAATTTATTTTCAGCTTCTTTAGAAAGCGGGCTATCCATAAAAACAATTTCTATTTTATTTTTCCAAATAAAATCCCAAAGCACTTTTCCGTCAATCCCTTTGGTATCTCCACCGGCAATCAACACCAGTGGCGGTTTAAATTTTTCAAGTGCCGCCAGTGTCGCCCAGGGAGTGGTACTTTTGATATCATCGATAATTCTGATGCCGTTATAATTTCTGATTTCCTGTATCCTGGCCGGCAGACCCTCTGATTTAGCTATTGTGTCAATTATGGTTTTACCATCAATATCCAGGATTTTAGCGACAGTAGATGCTGCCAGAATATTCTCAGGATAATGGACACTTTTTATATTCATAAGTTCGTCATATATATTCCGGACACTTTTTATATTCATATTTTTCACTTTAAGGCTGTAATAAAATCTTTGAGAGTTAAGATTTTGCGTTTGATTCCTCAGCTTGGAATTATCATAATTAATTATCGACCGGTCATTTACTCCCTGAGCACGGGCTAGGGACATCTTCAGCCTGACATAATCAGGCCACCTCATTTCATCCAAATGGTTGGGAAATAAATTGGTCATAAGAAGAATTTGGGGAGGTTTAGTAAATCCCTCACTCAACTGTCTGTGCGAGACTTCAATGACTAAAAAATCAGAAGGTTTCATCAGATTGAATTTATCGGCCAACTGTATTCTCCAGCTTTCATTGCCCGCGAAAAATACCTTTTTATTGCCATGTGAGAGTATTTCGGTTATTAGGGATGCGCAGCTGCCTTTACCCACCGTGCCGGTAACCGCGATAATTGCGGCCGGCGCAAAATCCAAATAAAGGCGGGTGAGGGAATAAAAAGGGATTTTATCCTTTATACGCTTTAAAGGCTGATTTTGAGGGTAAAGCCTCCAGGATTGGCTAACAAAGATTATCTGAGCCCCTTCAATATTTTTGAGATATTTCTTTTTGTCATAAAACCGGGTCTTGCCCAAATTCCGCTGAAATTCCTTAAATAATCGGTCACGGTTTTTGCTTTCTAAACCTTTATGCCAGATTTTAAAATTCTTCTCCAGATTTTCGGTCGCTACAAAATCATGGGTTGTAATTTGATTTATATTATTATTGACCAGGAAATTCAGAATGCTCGACCCTTCTGAACCGGACACTCCCACAATATGAATCCTGGCATTTTTAATTCTATTGATAAATTCCGTAAGATTTTCCATTAAAAATTTAAGCGAATGCTTTAAGCCGCCATATGCCGTCGCCTTTTCTCGGTTTGAAATATTTTTTCAAAGTACCCCCGTTCGGGGCCTCTTCCCGCCATTCCTGATCAGCCAGATTTTTTTCCCTATCATGCAGTGAAATCTCCCCCTCGTGCACTCCCCGGATAAGAGTCAGGGATGATGAGGCATGGACATAAATCAATTTTTCCGCTGTTATTTCTTTAATAAAAGCTATATGCCTTCCGCCATTCAAACGGAAGCAATCGGCAAAGCGGATTTCATTTATTTTATTAATTCTGACGGCTACCTTTTTATCGGTCAGGCTTTTGGCATTGGTCCTGTTAATCCCCTCGGGAAAGACATTATCTAAATCTGAAAATTTATTGTTCCTGAATTTATGTTTCATCAAAAAATCCCAAACCCGGTATAAAAAGCCTGAGCAGTCTATGCCGATGCGGTTTCTCTTGGCCAAAAGACTTAAGTTATCCTGATTCCCGGCCATTGCCCTGCTTTCTGCAGTTTCGGACAAAAGGCGCAGCAATTCCTGCCGGATTGACTTGGCTTCCCCCTTGCCGTTTAAAAAACCTCTTATCCTTACCTGACCTTCTTTTATCCTGTTTGACCAGTAAGGGCAATGATGTTTGAAACCGAAAAAATCCATTGCCAGGTACTGAGTCAAATATAAGGATGTTTTATCGATAATATTATTCATGTTTACCAGAATACCAGAGACAGAAAACCGGCGGCTGATCCCAGAAGCAATCCGCCGGCAACATCCGAAAACCAATGCTCTCCCAAATATATGCGGCTGTGGAACATGAAATAAGTCAGGATTAAAACAGCGGTTATTTTAAATACGGCAGATTTTTTTACGTTAATAATAGCCAACAAGACCACAGCCAGAAAAGCGGTCCTAGCCATGTGTCCGGAAGGAAAGGAATAATTGGTCTGGACGATGTAACTGGAGGGCAAATGAAAATCCAGGACATATTTGAATAAAAACAAAGGCGGTTTGGGGTGATAAATGAGCAGTTTTCCCAATAGTTCCAGAGGATAAATCAGAATATAAAGAAAAATACCTAAAAAGAGATGTCTTTTCCGGTATAAAAGATAAATAAATATAAAGCTGACTATGAGAAAAGTCATTTCACTTGAAGCCAAAATGCTTAAAAATGAAAAAGGGTAGTCGGCAAGAGCTGTTGTATATTTCTGGGAAGCGACCATTGTTTGGTAATCGAAATTCCTGAAAATGTCGTTTCTGACAGACAAAGCGAACAGGACAAATGCCAGAAACAGAAAAATAGAAGCTGAGAGATATATAAATTTCTTCTGTTTACTGATTGTCATTCTCCTCCCATTCATAAACTCCCTGACTGTATTTTAAGGCCATAAATTCACCTGTCTTAAGATAATTGCTTCTTTTGTAATTCCAGGAGAATTCGCGGTTTATGGACACGGCTTTCAAAATAAGAATCGGATCCCCGTGAGAGACAACCAAAATAGTCTTTCCGGGATATTGCCGGGCTTTCTGCTTCACAAACTTCATCATCCGGCTAGCTATCTCTTCAACCGGTTCCTGGCCTTTACTGACAAATTCTTCCGAGTAAAGATTTACTTGGATTTTCTCATGGTATTCGGCCAGGGAAATTTTTTCAAAAATTGTCCTGACTTCAAGTAATAGCCGTGAATAACGCGGCTTGACACCGATAATATCACCGATGACTTTTGCCGTCTGGCGGGTCCTGAGCATCGGACTGGCAATGATCAGACTGATACTGCGACTCATCAGCATACGTCCGGCTGCTTCTGCTTCCTGTCTGCCTTTAAGGGACAGGGCGAATCTTCCTTGCCGGCCGTAAAGGACTTTTTTCGGATTATAGACTTCTCCGTGCCTTATAAATATAAATTCTGTCGGTTTCATCCTGATAATTTGCGGTAAACTTCAACCATTTTAACAGCCTGTTTATCCCAACAGTATTTTTGGCTTTCCCAATATGCCCGTGTCCCCATTTGAACCAGTTGCTTTTCGGACAGCAAAAGCTTTTTAAGTTTCTCTGCTAAATCAGCGGAATTACCGGATTCAAAAAAAACACCTGTTTTCCCGTCTTCTATCAAATATTTTAACCCGCCGCTTCTTGAAGCAATAATGGGAGCCGCACAGGCCATCGCCTCCAAAATGACTAAACCGAAAGATTCATAGACTGAGGGCAGGACGACCAGGTCAGCGGCCGAATAAAACCACGGCAATAAACGGTGGGCTTTGCTTCCCAGAAATTTTATACGACCCTCTAACTTTTTGCTTTCAATATTATCTTTAATCCTTTTAACTTCCGGATGCTGCCAGAAACTGCGGCTTTTTATATCTCCTCCGATCAGAAGGACCTCCACCTGCATGCCGCCTACCGCCTCTATCAAAAGGCTTATGCCTTTTACCGGATCAATCCTGCCGACAAATAAGATTATTTTTTTATTCTGGGGCAAATTCAGTTTACGCCGGCTTAAAGTCATGCTTTTCGGCCTGAATAGCCTATGGTCAACTCCCGGTATGACAACATGTATTTTTTCCGGATTCGCCTGATAATAGCGTATCAATTCATCTTTCTCAAGTTCCGTTGAGGCAATTAAAGCATCGGCATCCCCGACTATTCCCCGTTCCGCCTCGATCCTGGGCTTGTCAATGGTGCCGGCATATATTTTTTTCATTTCCCCTAACGTGTGGAAGGTTACAGCCAGGGGTGCTTTGACATGTTTAACTACTTCAATCCCGCTTAAGGCAGAATAATAATAATGAGAGTGAAATATGTCATATTTCAGTGAATTATTTTTAATAAATCCAATAAGATTACGGCCAAATTCCAAGCTTTTCTGATAATTATCATCTCCTGTTGCTTTCAGATGGATCAGACGGACATATCTGCCGATATTAACAATATTGTTTTTTTGACGGGAATGCTCTCTGGTAAAAATATCTATTCGGTGTCCTAATTTAGCCAATTCTGACGCTAAATTCAGGATATAAACATTCATGCCTCCGGAAGACAGGATTCCCAAAGGCGTTCGGGGACAGGACCAGTAAGATAAAAAGGCAATTTGCATTTTGCGGTAAAACTTATATGATCTGATATTATCAGAATCGCTTCAACTTATGAACCGCCTTCAACCTGACTTAAGCGTCATACTGCCGACATACAATGAATCCGAAAATATCATTCCCCTGATTGAGGCTATCAGCAAAAATTTAAGAGAAATAAATTATGAAATAATCATTTGCGACGACAACAGTCCGGATGGGACGGGTCTTTTGACTAAAAAGACATACCGCGGCCAAACTTCTTGCGTCCGGACGATCATCAGAAAGAAAGATAAAGGCCTGGCCAGATCGATTTTGGAAGGAATCCGAGAGGCCAAAAGTAATCTCGTTACGGTGATGGATACGGATTTTAACCATAACCCTGACAAACTTCCGGAAATGTACCGCCTGATCCATGAATCTGACATAATAGTCGGTTCCCGCTACGTGAAAGGCGGAGGCATGGAAAACCGCTGGCGTAATTTTTTAAGTCTTATTTACAATCGCGTGATCAGATTTATTCTTAAACTTCCCACTCACGATAATTTGAGCGGCTTTTTTATGTTTAAAAAAAGAAAACTGCAGCCTTTGCTAACCGCTGACATTTTCAGAGGCTACGGAGATTATTTCATCAGATTGCTTTTTGAGGCAAAAAAGCTTAAACTGGCAATTCGCGAAATTCCCGTTTTTTACCCCAACCGTTTTTATGGCAGCAGTAAATCACAGTTTATGGACATGTTTTTCCTATATTCCCGCACTGTTATATCTTTATTTACAAGAAATTTAATTAAAGACCCAGACTAAAGGTACATTCTGCCGGGAAACTGAGAAAACTGTCCTGTTGTTTTTTATTTTTTCATCTTTGTAAGTTTCAATTGCATAAAGCGGAAAAAACGACTGGCGGTTTAAAAGAACCGTATAGTCGCTCTCCCTGTATGGCTTTTTGTTTAAATTATCCAATAGATCTTTCCTCAGATAAACGGAAGCCGTGCTTTGAGCCATAACAATATGAACAAAAGCACCGGCAGGCGCCCGTTTGTTTAACCAAAGAACGGCTTCTTTCTGCGGCGTCCCCCAGAAATCGATATCAAATCTCCCCCGGGCTCCTTTAATACCTCCGCTTACAAAATTAAAATAACTGGCCTGGTAAGGATGAAAGAGCACCAGAATGGCTACCAGATAAACTACTGTCATCATAGCCCCAATTCTCATGATTAAAGTTTTCCTAAATATGGCCGTACCTATTCCGGCAAGGGCTGACAGGGCCGGCAGGACTTCCATAAAATGCCTCACTCCGTCAATGGCGCCCATTTTCGGGCTTAAATAACGCAATTGGGGTATGAAAAACCAGAGAATAACAAGAAGATATTCCTTTTTTCTCGAAAATATTTTCCTGAAAGAAAAAATTAAGCCGACGACAGCCGCTATCAAAACCGGCGGGGGTGTCGTGACCAGTAAAAAGCTGTAAGGATAAAACAGAGGAATATTAATCCCGGATTGATAAATCTTCCCCCATAAAAGATTCGGCATGTTGAAAGTATTCCGTGAATAAAAGCCGGGTATTTCCAGAAGTTTCCTGACCGGATCCTGCCAAAAAGGCCACCATAACAATAAAGCAAATAACGGAGCCAGCAAAAAATAGCTTAAGATTCGGAAGTCAGATTTTTTTCTGACTGACAAAAAATAAATTAAACAGATAACCGGAATGAAAACTGAATTGATTTTGACATTGAAAGCAAAGGCAAAAGAGGCAGAGGCTAATAATAATGACACCCAATTAGGTTTTTTAATTAAACGGTAAAATAAATAGACAGCTAAGGTAAAAGCCGTGCTATTCGGAATATCTTTCATATTATTATGGAGATAGGCAAAATACTGGGGCAGTAAACCTAAAGAAATTGAACCGATTATTGCCTCGACCGGTCCGAAGGCTTCCAAAAGAAACAGAAAAAGGATAAAAACTCCCGCAACCCCAAAAAACACCATCGGCAGATTGTAGGCAATTCCTGCCGGTAAAATATTAAACCTGTCATGAAAAACGGTTTGGGATAAAGCGGGAATGATTTGGGTGAACGGACCGAAAGGGTCATCTGTCGTCTCCCTTGGATCAGGAGGGGAAAACGGGATTTTTGAACTGTCCGAAGGCAGTTGAATTCCTAAGTGCTTCAAACCCGCGTAGTAATGATTATGATAATCCCAGGATAATCCGTAATCAGGCAGAATAATCAAATTGACAACCAGATAAACCAGGAAAAAAATCAGAACGGTTAATTTAAGCTTATTGTTCATTTTTATTCCTCAAGACTAAAATCAGACTAATTATTGATAAAAATGAAATCATAAAGCCATAATAATAGATTTTTGGGTTATAAAAATACTCAATAACGTGTTTCCCTCCGGGTAAATAAATTGTCCGAAATGCCATATTTGATTTGTAAATATAGGTATTTTCTCCATCTATTGTTGCCTGCCATCCGGGATAATAGGCTTCGCTGGAACTGAGCCAGACAGCGCATCCATAATCGGATTCCAGTTTTATGCGGTTAGCCTTATAACTTCTGATTTTTATATCTTTATCAATTTTGCCGGAAGGGCAGTCGCTTAGTTTACCCCTGTCTTTGTTTGGCAAAATTACCCGGGAAGTCAAATCAACTTTCCTTTGTGCGATCAGTCCGGCTGCCTCATCATCCTCAGCAAAAACAGCCTCTGTTACCGAAAAAAATCTGGGAATTGCCCTGTCATTTTCATAAAGGACATAATCCGTTCCCCTTTCCAACAACCTAAAATCAGCGGGTTGGATTTGCGGGTCGTCAAATAAGAGACGGCTGACATTGAGAAAATTCATCATTTGGGGATCGCTTTTAAGAGGCGGGATTTCCACATTGTACCAAAGCAGGCTGCTTTCTTCTGACTGGTTAACGCTGTCGGCAAAACGGTGATAATTTTTCAGAATAACCGGATCATAACCTGAGGTTGAAAATATCTTCTCTTTCAACGGCGCATTCATTTCAAATTTCGGTAAAAGTGGTGAGATCACCCGGAATCCCGGCATTATCCGCCCCGGTAGTACTATATCCTGCTGCAGCTGCCCGAGTATTTTCTGGTTGCTTTTAGGCAAACTTACGGGAAAAATATAGGAGCGGCTGAAAAAAAATAATTCAGCTACGGCAGCTAAACCGATTGCGGCTTTCCAGAAGTTGTTTTTTATTTTAGAAAGGACCATTGACAGCAGTACGGGGAGTAAAACAACCGGTATGATCAGGTTTTGGATGGGTATACGGATAAAGCGGTAGAGAGGCAGAATCCGGTATAAAAGATCGTGGAGATTCAAAGGAGCAAAGGGGCCTAATGAAATCCACAGAAAAATCAAAGAGACAATCAAAAAAAGCCAAAAAATTCT
>Ga0155407_147_pt1 | contig 11683 bp, 13 predicted proteins | sample RifCSPhighO2_02_FD_106375 | JGI IMG/M metagenome (GOLD analysis project Ga0155407, IMG submission 106375) | Candidatus Gottesmanbacteria bacterium RIFCSPHIGHO2_02_FULL_39_14
AAAATCGCAAGACAGCCCTGAAATGCCTCCACAAAATTTTGGACGGAATATGGGATTAATATATAAATAAGCTAAACAGAGGATAAGAAATACAAATCCGAAAATTATAATATTTTTCAACACAATAATAGAATATCAATACGATAATTATTGCACAATGAGAGATAATTATTGACTCTATTTAAATAAGCGGAGAGGGTGGGACTCGAACCCACAATCCCGATTTAATCGGGAAACAGTTTTCGAGACTGTCCGGATAACCATTCCCTGCACCTCTCCTTATGTCGAAATGGAAAAGGCGTCCCCGACCAGAATTGAACTGGTATATCAGCCTCCGCAGGGCTGCGCTCTATCCGTTAAGCTACGGGGACAAATAAATACGAAATTTATTATATACTTAAAATCCTGATTATCCAACTTACAGAGGTATAAAGTCAGTATTAACGGGTGGTTTCCAGAGGGAGATTGTTGGTAATCCAGTCCGAGAGACGGTCAATAACACTTTTAGGCGGAGTCTCCACAAAAAGAAGATATTTTCCAAGAATTTGTTTAATTCTATTCCGAGAGCTCTGGTCGATAACTGCCCTTACTTGTGAAAGAAAGGGAAGATGAGTTTGAACTACTAGTATAATTTTTCCCCATTTTTCCTCAAACCAGAAAGCAGACAATTCCTGCCAGTGGAATAATCTGCCGGCGTTATCGAGCCCCAACGGAGTAATTTTATGTTTGATTTCTATCGGCGGAACACTATATATGGCATAAACGACAAACACAACCGAAAGAATTACGCCAATTAGTAAAAACTCATGCAGGAAAAAAACTATAACGATCAGTAAAAAGGTAAAAGCAGCAACAGTCTGATAAAAAAGTTTACTTCTTTTTTTGTAAGGGTGGGAGGGACTTTTCCACTCTAAAAAGATCTGATTAAGATCCGGTTTTTCCTCAAGAAATTTTTTAACTTCCGCGGCCATGACAGAATTTGATTAATATTAATTATAACCTTTTTGAAAAGATGCACCAGAGGGAGAAATAAAAATGATGAGAGTTCAGGACTTTTTCTTCCGTTTAATTATTTTTCTTCTTTCAATTGATTTGGCTTGAATTGCTTTTACCTTATCTACTTTTTTCTGCCATTCTTCTTCAACAATTTTCTGACATTCGCTATCCGGACAAACGGTTTGAGTGTAGAAGATTACAGACCCGCTGACTTTCTCGGTCCAACTTTTAGCCTCGACACGTAATTTACCACAGCGGACACATGGAGTATTTACTGACAAAATGATACCTCCTAGTCAAAAATCAGTAATGTTTAATATCTTCGTTGTCTTCTTCCGCCAAAATCTCTTCTGCCTTGTCCTGGCGTTCTTCCGTTAGTATAGGTGGGTTTGGGAAGAGCTTCCTTAACAACTATATTTCTACCTTCAAGGGTAAAGCCATTTAGCTTTTCAATAGCCTGTTTTGCCTCTTCATCCGTGGCCATTTCGACGAAACCGAAACCCCGGCTTTGGCCCGAATATTTGTCTTTGATAATATTTACCGATTGGACCTGACCATATTGGGCGAATAATTGGCCTAAGGCGTCTTCAGTAACAGTATAGGGAAGACTTCCCACAAAGAGATTCTTTGCCATTTTTATAACTCCTTTATGACACCCTTCAAAATTTTAGAAAAAATTTTAAAGAGTAAATTTATAATTGATACGAATAAATCTGCCTAAATGAGAAGATAGGGAAAACGTAATCAAATTTAAACAGATTTATTTATATAATTCTGTGGTTTTAAGTAGTATAGCAAATAAAGTTCAGATAGTCAATAATACTATAGGATAATAATTTCTGGTTTAAATCCGGTATTGTTGGTTATGGTTAAGAAAACCAGGGGAACCCGGCGGGAAAACAAATTTATCGGCTCTATCTTCGGCTGAAAAGACCTTTTTGAATTCGACTGAATGATTAAAGTAGGGACGGGTAGAGACCTGAAGATTATCTTCTGAAGGAAAATACTTTAAGAGGCTTACCAGTTTCATGTATTTATCTAAGCGAACCCTCCCGGAATTCCCTGTTTAATCAGTTTTAATATTATTTCATTTTTCTATGGTAATAATTCTATTTTTCCAAATCAAAACTGTGGATAATTCTTAATCATATTGATTAAATTAGCTTTCTCCTTCCTGAACCATAGATTATAGAATTCATCATAATCCGAAACAAATCGCATGATGGCTTTCACTTGTCTCCTATTATGCTCCACATTACTATGCAGAAGTTGTTTCATCAAGGCATGAATAACCCAATGTTTATCCTTAATTTTTTCAATATTAAAATAATCAGCTTTTTTTATAAAAAAAACTTTCCCAAGCTCCACTCCTTCTGATTCTTTTTTTATCCACCAAGCTTTTTCTATAAAATGTGTCTGATAAGCATAATAAGTTTTTTCCTTGTTAAGAATAATAATCTTATCATCCGCTAATGGTGGATAATTATCTTTTAGAAACATCATTGCTGTTGATTTACCACCACCGGAAGATCCTGTAAATATATATGCAGAATTGCCTATTTTATTCGAGGATGCATGGAGAAAAAATCCACCCCTATGCTCCAGAATAAATTGAAGTATTAATGCCAGTATAACCTCCAGCTGATCAAAGCTTATATGGTAATAAGAAATCAAAGTATTATTAGCTCTAAGTCTATAAAAATTGATATATTGTAACTTAGAGTCCTTGTCCACTAAAGTCTTGACACTACGAACAGCAAGAAAATCGATTGAAAAATCTGTTTTGACTTCTCTCTCTTTTAAGAAAAGGAATCCTTTAAGATGCTTTTCGATCGAACGAATAAATTTTTTCTGATGATAAGAGCTTTCTGTAGGGTAGAAGGTGAATTTAATGATAAAACTGGCGATCTTAAAATAACGTTCTTCTAAAACCATTTATTCAATGAATTTCAGTTATTAAGGAATAATATTATTCAAAAATACTGACAAATAGGAATTAATTGATCTGTAAATGCAATGCTGGTTAATTAACAACCCGCACAATTATCATATCGGCATTCCATAACCGCATTGCAATAACAGCATCCGCCGCCAGTCGTACCACCCCCGCACATGTCACAGATTCCAGCTAAAAGTATAGGATTATAATCCATAATCTCAATAAACAATTCCATCTTAACTATCTTCTTAGTGATACGGGGAGTAATATAGCGTTTCATGTTAATTATTTTGTTCCATTACTTATAGTAATAGAGATTAATGATTATATCAGAGGGAATATTAATATTAAAAATCATTTTTCGTGTAATTTTATCTCCGTTTTTTATTTCCATATAATTTCCAGGCTCCTCAATTCCATTAACTATTTTAAATAGACCTCTTTTATCTGATGGCTTTTCTGATAGAGCTACTGAATCAATCATTTCACCATCGGAGTTAACGACATTTGCGATAATAAAATCATTCTGTTCACTTTTTCTTATATTTTCAACAGTTCCGGTTGTTTCTATCGTTAATAAAGCCTTTTGCTTAAATCTTTTTTCAAGTTTACCGAGAAAGACAGAAATATCATTCAACCTCTCGGTATTAAAAAGAGGATCTTCTGCTTTGACAGCCGTTGTACAAACTTGTGACATAAATTCTTCATTTTTTATAGGGACAGAAGAAGAAGGAAGTAATGAGAAATAGAGATAAAATGCTACTTCAAAAATAGTAATAACTATCAAAATAACAAATATAATTCTTATCAGTTTCACAACTTTATATGAAACCATTCATTTTTGGTTTCGTTTTTAACCACTTCTCATTGTAACATAAACCCAAATACCTTGTTACACTCAGTGAATTCAAGTCTTATATAGCCATTTTCAACTGTCATCTCGGGCGTAAGCGAGAGATCTAGCGTAGCGTAAAATACGGCACTTTGTGCCTAGATTTCTCACTTTGTTCGAAATGACTAATTATTTGAATACTTTAAAGTTAAAAAAGAAGTTTTAGAAAGTCTCAACAGCCTGCAAAAAGTGAAAAAACCAGAGAATGATATACCGGCCTATTTCAATGAAAAACGAGACCGTTTTTGAACGGTGGTGTGGCGGAGGCGGTGGGATTCGAACCCACGTGAGCCTTTTGGGCTCAAAGGTTTAGCAAACCTTCGCACTGGACCACTATGCGACGCCTCCTTATTCCAACAGATTATAGCAAAAGTTTCCCAGTTAGTCAGTTTCCGTGGGCAAGTACTATTGCCCAGACGGATTCAGCTTGGGCGATTTTCAGTTCCCTACCACATTCTTTAAGGGTAGACAGGGTTGTGGCAACATCATCAACCAGACCGATTTTTTTGTTTTTTATAAATTCCGGATTAAGGCATCGAAAGGCTCTTCTGATATTTGATTTCCGCTCACCAACCTTTAATCCGAATTGAGGTTTGGTAGCTTTAACCCTCTTTAATAGATTATTTTTAACAGGAAGATTGATCATTTCCGATAATGCTAGGGATATCAATAAACTTTGATTAAATCCCCGCTCTCTTTCCTTTTGAAAATGAAGCGGTACAGGAACCAGAAAATCAAGATTTCTTAAAAAGGCGGGCGGAGAGGAAAAAAGCAAAGAAGTTAATTCATTTACCAGATCAGAAACAAAGCGGTATTTGATAAGGTGAATGGCTTTTTTAACCGGACCGGAATAATGGGCTCCGATGAAAAGACCGTCCAAAGAATAAGGACTCAGACAGCGGGCATGGGTAGCTCCATTAAATGAAGGCCTATGACAGGCGGGACAAAAGCGCCATTTAACCAGACTTATGTTTTTAGAACAATTGAGACAGAAATAGTGGCCTATTTTCCCGCAGGAGACACAGCGCCGGGGAAAAAGAAGATTAAGAATTGACATTATCAATTATGAAACTTTATTGAGATAGTTTTTAAGTTGTTTCTTAATATATCGCCAACCTGATCCGCTTTTTAAAAACTTTTCTCTACCGGTTGCATCTCTACGATTTAGATATGCTTCATAGTAAATAAGTTTAAAAGGGATTTTATCTTTTGTTGAAGTAACTTGACCTTTGTTATGTTTAACAATACGATTTCTTAAATGCCGTAAAACTTATATGTTGCAAGTTTTTCTATTAGAATGGCTTGCAACGTGACCCCAAGGTTTATTTATAAACCGAGGGGTTTTACGTGGTGGAGACGGAGAGTAGTGAACTCTCGTCCAGACATAATTCCTTTAAATTTCTACAAGCTTAGTCAATTAATTAAAAGTGTGGTCTTAACTGACAAAGACTTATCACAACAGTTTTAGTCAGAATCCTCCAAAGTTAATTGACCGATTAACTTCTGTCGTCCCGACTCATGTTTACACCGAATTATTCTTCATCGGGAGAAAGAATAATCGATGGACTCGTGGCTTAAAAAGATTAAGCGTAGAGTCGAGCGAAGCGCTGATTCATATAAGATGCCTCAATCGCTTCAAGCTCTGTGCTAGATTCATTAGCAGTTATTTTTAGTACAGTTTTACGATTTTTGTACTATCATCGGCTTGCCATTTAAAAGAGCTATTATCTGTCGATCGATACGTCCCCATTTTGGTCATTAGTCGCTAGTCTTTAGTCGCTAGATTTTTTACTAAAGACCAAAGTCTAACAGCTAACGACTCTTTACCTCTCTTTCCGTATCCCTATCAATATCTTTTCTTCTTAACTTCTCCCTTTTCTCGTATTCTTTTTTGCCGCGAGCCAAACCTATCTTCATCTTGATAAATCCATGTGTATTATAGCATTCCAGAGGTACGATGGTCAAACGACCTGAGGCTAATTTTGTCTTAAAGGAAATAATTTCTTTTTTGTGTAGAAGAAGCTTTCTGGTACGTTTTGCATCATAACCTTCAGGCCGGGCATAAGGATAGGGAAAAATTTGGGCATTAACCAGGTAAATTTCGCTGCCGATAATTTTGACAAACGAACCTTCAAGGGAAATCCGGCTACCCCGGACTGATTTGACTTCGGCACCGGTGAGAACAATACCAACTTCAAAGGATTCCAAAACTTCATAATCATAATGGACCCGGCGGTTAACTACCTTCATCGTTGGTCGATCGCGTAAATTTTAGTGTCAAAAAAGACATATATTTTACCGGTGGCTTCGGAGACGACAATAGATTGAGCATCTTTAAGGTCCTCCCACTGATACTGGGCATAATATAAACCGTCTTTATCAAACACTAGAATTCTTTTTAATGATCTTTCCAAAAGATAAATATATTTCTCATTTTCAGAAGTGGAGAAAGAATCAATATTAGTGGTGGAATCAGACAGACCTTTGAAAGAAAACTGATCATTGCCGCCTGCCGTAAATTTTATAATTTCTGCTCCTCCGGTTACCCAAATTGAGCCGTCAATATCCATATCGGTCATGTTAGCCAGATTAACACCAATTCCAGATTGAAGGTAACTGCGCCTATCGGATAAACCGGTATCGGTAGACAAATATTTCCAGATGGTATTATTTTTCCGATCCAAAAGATAAAGATTGGCAGCAAATGACTGGAATGAAGCAATATCTCCCCAGTTATTGTCATAATCTAGGACTTTGCCGGCAGTCTTTTTTTCGATATCTATCCTGTAAATACCGTCTTCGTTAAGAAGATAAGCGTTTGTTCCGTGAATGGCGACTGTAGCGGCATTTTTTACCACATCCTGGCCGGCCAATATACCAGACTGTTTGGTAGTAAGATCCAAATAATAAAGTGTTTTACTCTGACGGTCCAAAACAACCTGCCTATCCTGATATGATGAAACATAATCAATATGACCTCCTGGTTTGATTAAAGAAATATCAAAGTAAACGGGAACGGCAGTTAATTTATAGATTTTATAAGCAGCAACCTCGGAGGCGGAGATTTTTTCAAACCAGCCTGTTAATTTTTTATACCCCTCCGAATTCTTTTTGGTTTTCGTCAATAATTGGCTGACGGATAATTTGGCGCTGCCGAGAAGCTCTCTTGATCTTATAGGATTTAATTCAATAAGATTTTGAGCTTCCTCGAATTGCTGACTGACTACAGATAAAGTTTGGTTTAATTGTTTTAATTTCTGAGAATTGCGGGAACGAATTACTCCGGCAAAAGTATTGATAATAAAAAAGATAAAAAGAAAAGAGGACACAGCTAGGAAAAGTTTTTGGCGTAATGTTTTACTAAAATAATAATTTTTCAGCTGTTCTAACTTTAGAGGTAATTGTTCGGGCAGGTATTTTTGAAGGTGAAATTTAGTTATATTATTGATATTGTTTAATTCGGGTAAAATCTTATATTTGGCGATAACCACTTCAAGCACAGCTAATCCTTTGGCCTTTTCGTTGACAGAAAGAATGCCTGCCAATTCTTCTTCAAAATCTTCAAGATTAGAAGACAGATAAATATCTAACAGGGTTTTATTACCCAATATTTTGGCCAGGCGATCGGAATGGAAAACGATCCGGTCATTCAAATCAATTTTCCCCTGAGAGACGAAGCCGCCAGAAATTACGGTGCCTACCTCTTCACCTCTAACCAGAACAGCCTGGCCTTTACCCTGACAGCCAAGATACATGGAGGAGTCAGAGAGAACACCGATTATGGCAGTTTTTATGAAAGGGTTACCGGATATTTCCCTAAGGAGGGTTTTGACTGTGTCTTTATCCCTTTTAGTTGTATTACCTACAAATTGAAGCAACTGATCAAAGACAGATTTACCCAAATATGAGGCGAGAATGGAACCATCCGTTTCTATCTCTAAAAGAACAGTCAAATCTTTTTCGACAAAACAGCCGCCCCAAAAATTCGGGGTGGAAGGCGAGGTAATTTTGGCTGACCGGAATTGATAACTCATAGGGGTATAAAAATTAAAAAGATTACGGTAAAAATCAAAACTATCAGGGAAGCCAGAAGATGAAGAAATGAGATTAATTGAATCGTCGGGGAAATATTGGCTTCAATAATTTTTGATAAAATTCTGGTTTGCCTAACAATAATAACCGAGAATAGAAGATGCATTAAAAGAAGAATAGCAGTAAAAACTTTAATTAAGATAAAGGGCAGACGGTTTATTAAATCAAGTATTAATTCATTTGGAGGCATAGCTTTTATGTTTCTTCTTGTCTTTCAAGAAGCTGATGGATAATCCTGACAATCTGTTGAGGTTTGGGAACAGACTGAAAAAGAAAAACCGGTTCTGTGCCGGCGGTTTGGACAATGACATTACCATAATCAAAAAAGGCTTCAAAAAAACCACCGCTTCGCTGGGTAACATCTTCTACTTTACTAAGCCTTGTTTCAGCAACTTTTTTATTCAGAAGATTAATAAAATCGATATCAAGAATCCTTTCGGTGGTGACGATGGAGATGGTGAAATACCACATTAAAAAATTAACCAGGATGTAACTTCCAGTAAACAAATACCAGACGGGAGCGACTAACCTAAAAAAGGCAATAGGCAATTGGGGAATAAGATTATTAATAACGACAAAAGGAAAGAAAGTGACAGGAATGAGAAGAAGAACTACGGATATAAATAACCAGGGAAGATTGGTAATAAAATGTTTTCGTAACAGGAGAACAATCGTTTCATCCTGTTCCTGATTTTCAAAACTAACCCCTTGGGGCATAAACATGAAAGCAGACAGAGGATTAGGTGAATTGACCTTGCCGTTGGCCTTTGGGGTTTGAGGAGATGCGGGTGAAACAAATATTTCCGGCATTTCATTTCCTTTCAATATTATACAATGGACCGACGATCTGAATATTAGCAGGAGCGCGGAGATTAAAGAAATTCTTAAATTCCGTACCGTTAAAGGAAGAGGAGCCGGCCGAACCGGAAATATTGATAGAATTAACAGTGCCTTGAGACTTATCCCAATCGATATTTACATCCGAGATAGAATTAAAAGGATTAATTCCGCGGTTTCTCAATTCATTTTTGACACGATTGGCATCCCAGGTATCAACACCATCGGGATTGGGCTTATCAACTTGGGCTAAATGAGATTGAGTACCGGAATCACTTTTGGCTAAAAGAAGAACGTTGACGATATCAGCGACTTCTTCGGATTTAAGCCAGGAGGATTTAGCATACTCAGTGCGAAAACCTTGGGCAGCATAGAAACAGGGAGATTCACGGTCATATGACTTTTCCGCCAGATCAGAAAAACCGTCAACCGTGCCGGTGGTATCGCGCATTCTTCTGGTAAAACCGCGATCAGACCCCCAAACGTCGCCGGAAGTAAAAGTATAACCGCCAAAGGTGGAGGCATACCAGGCTTTGACTACCTGCCCCTGGAAGACCATGACTTCACCTTTGGTATCATTGACAGCCTTTTCCCAATTACCGCCTTTATTGCCGCCTTTATAGACCTGGCAGGCTTGGGTGGTACAAATTTCACTTTGGCCATTATTGGTGTAGCTTAACGCATAAGAACGGGCAGCTACAGCTTGGGCTTTGAGGGCTTCGAGGGGCCAGTCGTTGGGCATTTCATAAACTCCTAACAGATAATCATCGAGATTTTTTTCGCCAAACCCCACAACTTTGATTTTCATATTGGGATCCCTGGTTTCAAAATTAATTCCCTGATAATAGGCATTGAGAATATCCTTATAATTCTGTCCGGCTTTAGACCGGCCGTAGGCACCATACTGATTGAGACCCACCCGATGAGGAATACCGTAAGTAAATGCGGCAAAAGCAGGAGAGAAACCGGGGTCAAGTTTCCGATCATCGGTACAGTAAAGGGGGCCGGCACCAAGACTGGTGGGCAGATGTAAACTCTCAAGTTTTTGAGCCAACAACTGTTGCTGACGGGCTGACAACTGGGCGATGGAACTAGCGAGAGTAGTCTGGTATTTTTTGGCTCCGGCTATTTCCTTGGCCAGAAACCGGGCCTGATCATCAGTTTCTTTCTTGACAAAGGCAAGTCTTACTTTTTCATTTTCGAGAGCTTTTTTCTTATTTTCCAGATCTTTGATATAGAGAACTACTTTGACGATAGTATCACGGTCATTTTCGATAGCCTTTTTCTGATAACTATACTCACGAAGGGACAGGGCGAGATTTTTTCCTAAAAGAAGAAGGAGTTTGGTGGTATTAAATTGGGAGGAGGAAACATAGATTTTGCGGACTTTTTGCCCCAGAAGATCTGTTGCTAATATCAATAATTTTTCACCTTCGGCGACTTCTCTTTCTTTGACAACGACATCTTTTTCAATAGCGGTAATTTTGACCTGTATTTCAGACAGGTTTTTTTGCAGAGTGGACAGGTTTTTTTCCAAGGGGGAAGTTGCGGCAATAGACATTTGTAGGGCGCGTTTTAAGTCTATCAATTTTTTTTCAATATCTTCAAGCTCGTCAGCGAAAACCGGACGGGTAATAAGTAATGAGTAAATAGAGATAAGAAATAAGGAAAAAAAGATTATTTTGAGCTTGTTTAACACAAGTTTAATTATACTATGACTTGTTGTACACTAAATTTAATGCCCAAGAAGCTACTAATATTATTATTTCTAATCATTCTATTCTTAATTTCCGATAGACAGGTTTTTTCAGCGGTAACTCCGACCGGAGAACCCACCTGCGATTTATGCGGCTGGTGCAACCGGTTGACTAATCCCAAACCACCTGATTGGACGCAGTGTAACCTGTGTCTTTATGATTCATCCGGGAATGAGATTACCGGCAATTATTATACGGTTTTGGGCTGTATTTCGACCAAGCCGGAAAAATATGTCCAGTTTATCCTGTCGATCGTATTTGGGGCGGCAGGAGGAATTGCTTTTATGGCAGTTCTATGGGGTTCGGCGACGGTGCTGACCTCGGCCGGCAATCCGGAAAAGATACAGGCAGGAAAAGACCTGATTACTTCATCAATTTTGGGAATACTGATAATTGTTTTTTCGGTATTTTTGCTAAGGGTAATCGGGTTTGACATCCTAAAAATTCCCGGATTCGGATAAAAAATGAAAAAAATCCATGAAGTGTAAATTATTTTTTGGACTATTATTTTTATTATCACTTGTGCAATATACCTATCCAAAATCGGTAACTGCCTGGAAACAAACAGGATGTACATTTACTTTTACAGACAGACTCGGAAAAATAGCCCCACCTTTTACAAAAGACCCGAATCCAGATCTGGATTCAGTGGTTAATTGGAAAATCCATAACCTTAATCCGAATAATGAATATACTTTAGAAGCTTCATGCACAACCTGGCATCCTTGTTGGGATAGAAAAACAGGTAAACCAGATGGAGAAGGAATATTTTCATGGACATTTACTTTTACTTCGCTGGTGACTGATAATAATATTGAACTCAGACTTTCGGGTCCTGATTTTGCTCAAAATCCAGGATGCATTTATACAATAGAACCCAGTGATTGGAAAGCTGAAGAACCGACACCTACTCCTACTCCTTCACAAAGGGCAGATTGCACAATCACTGTTGAACCTCCAACAGGCATATATTTGAATGAAGATGATTCCTTAAAAGTGATCGGAAGCGTCACTAATATTATCGGACTTGATAAAAATACGACAAAAATACTCCAATATGTAGGCCCGGATGATTATGGAGGATACCAAGAAATACTTCCTGTAACAATCGAGGGAAATGGAAAAAAACAAGGTTTTCCCTATTTAACGATAGATAACAAATATTTTTAT
>Ga0155407_131_pt1 | contig 11570 bp, 9 predicted proteins | sample RifCSPhighO2_02_FD_106375 | JGI IMG/M metagenome (GOLD analysis project Ga0155407, IMG submission 106375) | Candidatus Gottesmanbacteria bacterium RIFCSPHIGHO2_02_FULL_39_14
GATTCCAATTCTACCATTATTCGGGAAAAACAATTGAAAAACTGGCCAAGAAAGAAAAAGAACGCTCTTATTGCCAAAACCAATCCTACTCTAAAAGATTTATATCAGACCTTAATTTAGCTTACCGTCAGATCCCTCGACTCTTCCGATTGACATCGGAATCGCTCGGGAACACACCCCTGCGCAGCTCTGCTGCGCAGTTGTCTCTAGGGCACCAGCTTCAGCTGATACTTCTTTTTCCTGGTTGATTTAATAACTTGATTCTGTTCATCAACATATTTCTTGATTACGTGATCCAGTGGTCCATCGCTGACTGTTCTGACATAATATCCTATTGCCCATAAGGCTCCTCCCCACAGGAATTGCTTTATCTCCGGATATTTCTTAAACAATTCCCGAGCTGTTATGCTTTTAACTACCTGTATCAGCTTCGCTGGTGAGATAGCAGGATGTGCTCCAGCAAACACATGCACGTGTGTCTCATCAACTCCTACTGCTTCAATGTAATAATCATATCTTTCTGCTATTTCATGTATTAATTGTTTTAAGTATTTTATTCTTTCACCGAAAAGAATTTTCCTGCTGTATTTCACCTTCCAGACGCAGTGATATCTTATCTGGTATCGGCAGTGATATCCTTCTTCTAACTTCACTATGCTAGAATACCACTTGTGTTTGCTGTTCGCACATCCTGTGTGCTATCCAACTGCGGAGCAAGCTCCGCAGATGTCCGCACTTTTATGACAAATATTAGTGTCCCGGAAGATTAAAAAATAGGCACGATGTTTATGAGGTGATAGAAGTCAGGAAAGAAGAAGCCCGCCGGCATCTGGACCAAGCCCTAAAGCTCTATCCACCCGGCACTCCGGAATACCAGGAAGTCGAAAAACTGCTAAACTCCCTCTGATATTCCCCTTATTAAGGACGGTTTTTCATATACGAATAAACCGCACCGGATAAAATTACCAAATAAAGTATCAGTCCCGTAAAAAATGACTTAACAGCAAACCAAATTCCTTCTTCTTTAGCTACAAACACTAAGAATTTCCTTACTCCCCAAATGTGTATTAAGCTAACCCCCGTCAGCAATACTATCAATATTTCCGTTATCCTGCTTAAGCGACCTAAGTAACTTAAGAAACTTAATACTCCCAGCCCCGTGATAAGTCCTGCCGATACCGTCGTCATAGCCTCCTTAGAAGTCGTGGCCACCGGATCAAACTTTTTCCTTTCCCGATAAATCTTGCTCCAGAAGTAGGAACGCCAGAAATATTTTTTAGCAATCGGCCAAAAATTCTCGAATTCGTGCTTTACCATCACTTTAGGATTAAATATTACTGCGTACCTTCTTACAATGCGGTAAGTCAATTCAATATCCTCAATCAGGGCTGCCTTATAAGTGGTGTCAAAACCTCCCAATCTTAAAAATAAACCCCTGTTAATTGCAGCAATCCTGGTTGAAAAAAGATAGTAATAATTCCTCGGATCCCTTTCGTTTATCCAATAGCTCCAGTCCCTCAAAGCCTTGAATTTCGGGAAAAACTTGCGGCTTTTCTGTTCTCTGGACCATACCCCGGTTAATGCAAACAGATCAAAATCACTCTTGAACGAATTAATTACCTCAAAAACTGTATTTTTATATAAAACTACATCAGCATCCAGAAATAAAACGATTTTACCCTTAGCCTGCTTGACTCCGATATTACGGGCTTTGGCCGGCCCGGAATTCTCTTTTAAAGAAATTACTTTGACCTTATTTTTTCTTGCTATCTCCGCCGTTCTATCGCTGGATTTGTCATCCACCACGATTACTTCGATCTCCTTAGTGTCAACTCTCCGGGAATCAAAGATGGACGTAAGCAGCCTGCCAAGCGTTCCCTCACTGTTATATGCCGGTATGACTATGGAAAGAAATATCATCTTAAAAAATCTCACCCATCTTAAGATATAATCAAACTATGTTCAAGTACAAAAACCCTATCCTGATTGTTCTTCTGCTCTTTTTCCTGTTTTTTTCCTTTTATCCGACTCTATATGAAATCTCCCAATCTCCTAAATTGAAAATCAAAAACAGGGATTTTATCCTTGAACATAATTATTATTGGCCGGATTTCAATCTTTATCTTTCCAAAGTCAGACAAGGCTATGAAAACAGATGGCTGGCTGTGGAAAAATATACCTCAGAGCCTCATCGCGGCTCCATTATCCAAATTTTCTATCTTTATCTTGGCAAAATCGGCAGTATCTTAAAAATAGAACCGAATTATGCCTATCAGCTGGGAAGGATTATATTTTCCCCACTGCTTTTAATTATCATTCTTCTTTTAATAACTTTTTATTTCCGAAATCCTCTTTGGCAGATCCTGGCTTTTATCATCACCATCATTTCCGGCAGCTTTCCCAATATTGTTGTCACGAACGGACAAATGCAAATATCAAGATATATGGAATGGTGGTCCAATATCGACTCCCTTCAGCGTCTAGCTTTTATCCCCCATATCCTCTTCGGCCAAGTCGTCTCCTTCTATCTTCTCTATAAACTAACAATCAATCGACCAACGACTAACGACCAACGACTAAAGACATTATTTTTTTATATTCTCCTCGCCAACGCGACCGGTCTGGTCTTCCCCCCCAGCCTTATCACGCTTCTCGGGGTTCTAATATTGTTAGAAATTATCAATTTTATTAAGAAAAAATACATCATACGTAATATCCCGCCTCAGCGGGATCCCGCAAGCGGCGGGACTTTATACTTAATACTATTTTCCCTCCCCGCTCTTCTCTACCTCTTCTTCACCACCAAATTCCTCCCCTGGTCTGCCTTGGTTAATTTCCACCGCAATCATCCCATGATGGTCCCACTTGACCAGTATATCTTAGGCACAGGACCTATTATCTTTCTGGGGTTTTTAGGAAGCATTTTGGCAATTATGAATCGCAAAAGGCAATATTATCCTCTTATTCTCTGGATTGTGGTAACATTCCTCTTCGCCTCTCTCTTCTCGGTCGTAAAAGAACAGAGTCCCCTCCGCTTCACCCAAACCGGCCTCTTTATTCCGCTGGGAATATTAGGGTCTTATTTATTACTAGAAATATGGCGGTTTATCAAATTCAGAAATTTATATAAATTTTGTTATTTGTTATTTGTTATTTGTTATTTGTTAATAAACCTCTTTATTATGAAAACCAGCCTCAAATGGCAACTCTCATTTATTAATCAAAGGATAGGTGCCGATATCCCTCTGGTGCCTTATCCTCCCCAAACTATGTATCCGTTAACCGGTTGGATGGAAGCAATCCGCTGGTTAAGGCATAATACCCCAAATGACCAGGTCATCCTGGCTGAAATAACCGCCGGCAACTACATCCCTGCCTATTCGGGTAACTATGTTTACTTCGGCCAATCAAATACGGTCGACTATAACAGAAAAACATCAGAAGTCGACCAATTCTTTCTAGGCCAAATGTCCGCTTCTCAAGCCCAACTGTTTCTTCAAAACGGCCGCATTAAATATATCTTCTTCGGTCCTCAGGAGAAAGAGAAACTGAATTATAACCTGCTCGAAAAATTATATCCGTTTATCAACCTTATTTACAGCAATCCACATGTCTTCATTTATTCCGTAAGTAGATGACTATTCAAAAGTTGTCCACTTGAAGGTAAAATTGTCTATCGGAATGCCGTATTCGTCTTTAAGTTTTTTCCTGATTTCCGCTTTCATCTGGTCTGTATTATCTCCGGCTTCTGGATATAAAAGACCAGTAAATATTTTACTGTTAGTCTCAAAATAGACAAAATATTTTTCTCCCCGCAATGGCAATTTCATAAACCAGGGATAATTGGATCTGATCTCAATTTCACGGGTTCCTACAGTCTCATCTAGAGTACGCTGTTGCTCTATGGCTTTCAATTGTTCAGAAGAAAAGGTGACTGGACTGGTTACGTTAGCCATAAAAGTTGTCGGTATGGGTAAGACAGTAGGAATAATGGCTTTTTTAGTCACTATTTCTTGCTTTGGCCTTTCCGTCAGTAACAAAAGTGGTAGAAAAACCGCTAATAAGAGCACACTTAATATGCCTAGAACCCATTTGTTTCTGAGGAATTCCTGTAACTTTTCAAGATTTATAGAATCCATATATACTTAATTAAATTTCCATTGGTAGCATATGCTGTCACTGCCACAATAGCAGACGGTTTCCCCTATTGTCGTATTCGGTCCTTTAGACTGATGGCTTCCGAACAAGACATTGTTATCGCCGGTGGATGAAGCTACTACCTGCCAATTGGCAACCATCAGCTTACCTAAATAGTATGTCGCACCAGTATGCAAAAACCAAATGTCACCGTTTCCTCTGGAATCGATCTCCACAGTATTAACTAAGGCAACATGGGCAGGATTGCCGAACAACACAGCATCTCCAGATGTCAACCCGTTGGCAGAAGAAGATACCGTATATCCGGAAGTTGCTCTCCAGGCATCGACTAAAGCAGCAGCTGCAGCCTGTGAACCCCTTGAAAATTCATGAAAGCCCGCCAGATTATAAGAATCAATAACATTAAAGGTGGAAATATACGGAGAGTAAGGTGAGGCAGTATAGCAGGAACTTTGTATTGCCTGAGAAAGATTATCAGACAACTTGTTGTTATATTTACCTGTACTACCCAGTAAGAATTCTATAATTGTATGTTCCCAGCCTATAACCGTACCGCACGTTCCACTTGGTCCGCCTGCACCATGGGCTACATCGCAGCGGGTTGAATCATCACAGGACTCAACTTCTACTGTTCCGGGAGCCTCATCAACACAATATTGTTTTCCTTGTGGAGGGGGACTGTCTATTTGAACTGGTGGCGTTATTGTAGGTAAGTCACCTACCGGTTGATAAAAAGATGATTGAACAGGTCCGCATACCGGACAAACCGGACACATAGCCGGATTTCCAGGATTATCAAATGTACCAAGCTTTATTGACTGCGGTATATCAGTAACTAGAGCTTTTGACCTGTAATCTAAAAAATTCCAAGCCATGTAGGAAACTATTATATTAATGGATATAAAAATAATTATCAAAAAATACTTTTTACTCATCTTTTTATTTATCTCTTTTAGAATAATATGTTGTTTGCTCAGATGTCAATTTATATTTGAAATATTCGGGACCCGATTCTTATCATCTCGCTTCCCTCCATAACGGCTTCCTGCCAGTCATGGCTCATGCCCATGGAAGTCAGCAGATCATATTGATCAGCCAACTGTCTTAATCTCCGAAATATCTTTCTGATTACTTCCCGATTTTCTGTTTCCGGCGCCATGGTCATCAACCCTTTAAGTTCTATATGGTTCAATTTCTTTATTGACTTAATTATCCCGTCTGCCTCGTCCATCTTGATTCCCTGCTTTGTCTTCTCACCGGAAACATTTACCTCCAGGAATACCGGAATCACCCGGAAGGCTCTTCTATTTATTGCCCCCGCCAATTCAATGCTGTCTACCGAATGAATTTCATCAAATACAGTCAATGCTTTATTAATTTTATTCCTCTGTAATGTTCCGATCATTATCTTCCGGAATTGCCCAACCAGTCCGGAATGCTCACGCTCGATAAAATTGAATTTGCTCAAAGCCTCCTGTACCCGATTTTCCCCGATAGTCACTATCCCACCCCGCAATTGTTGATATAGATTAATAAATAAAGCCAATTCTTCACCGGTTAAATATTTAGTGGCAAAGAGAATGTTAATTTCATCTTCTTCTCGACCGCATCTTCGACAGACCTCAACCATTTCTCTATAAAAAGCTAATAAATTCTCTTCTATTTTCTTTTTCCACGCATCCATAATACTTCTCCTGCCAATATGAATATTCCTAACAAAGATACCATATTGGCCAGCCGTTCAATCTTAGAAAAGCCGAATTTGAAAATAACTTTATGTTTGCCGGATGGTACTTCTAATTTCATCCTGCCGTTCCCGTCCATTGCTAAATTATCTTCCCTTTCATCAATTGCGGCCTGCCAATTGGGAAAATAGAAGCTGTTAACCGTCAAAATAGCATCTTTATCTGATCGGTATTCCACCTCCATCTCTTCCGCCTTTATTTTGTCCCTAATTACTTCAACCGGAGAACTGAATTCAAATTTAACCGGTTTTATTTTTGTTGTCAGATATTTATTTTCCACCTCCATTAGGTAATTAATATTAGCCGTTTTAGGCAGAAATTCGACTGTCGCCATGTTCTTTAAAGTTCCCGGCGCAGATAACAGGGTCTGAAATTGGGAGAAATAATCATCATTAAAGGGAAAAATCTCAATCTCCGGACGGGTATAAGAAAAACCTGAAATTATAGCCGAAATGATGAAAAAAATTGCCAATTTCCTGCTTTTCATAGTTATAATAGCAACCAGAAGTGCTCCCAGGAAGGTTGCCGGATGAAGAAAGCGGAAGGGATAAACTATATACTTCATAAAAGTTAAATTCCTCCATATCCAGTCGGATGAGGGCATGGTCAAATAAAGGCAGAAAATAAATAAAAAAAATATTAATAAAGCAAATTTAATCTTCCCGTTTTTAAACTGCCGGAATAATAAGGGAAATGCAATAATAACCAGTAAATATGCCAACCCGATAGTAAAGTCATAATAATCAACCTTTCCCTTTCTGATAGTTTCCACTGCTGTTTCAATCTGAAATAAAATCGGCTTGTAGTAAGTTCCTCTCATACCTGCTTCTTTGGCAATTAGCGTTGGATAGGCTGTCAGATGGTTAAGAGTTAATGCCGGCAAAGTAAAAAAAGCGCTTAATACTATTCCCGTTAACAAAGAACAAATAAAAAACAAAATAGTTTCAATACGCTTCTTTAGTAGCATTACTCCGATTATCAAAAGAATCGGAATATACATCAGAATTGATACATTATGAGTCAGAATAAATAAAAACCAAACAACTGTCAGAAATAAAAAGGTAATTCTAAGTGATTTCTCGTTCAATTTTGTTGCTAAATACAATATGAGCGGCGGATACACAAAAGCTGTCATCTCACCCCAGCCTTCATATAAATATATCGTCAGCAAACGATATGGAGCATAACTGTAAACCGTTGCCGCTGCTAGTCCCGCCCGCTTTCCCCACAATTTCGCTGCAAACTTATACATGAAAATAAATGAAAGAATGATCGTTATTCCTTGATAAATTTGAGTCGTTGTCCGCATATCCAAACCCGTCAGTTTAATTCCTGCAGTCACATAATATGGAAGTATATAAATAAACAGTGTTATCGGCGACCCGAATCCCAAAGCCTGATCGGAAAGCCATCTCGGCCTCAAATACCCCTGTTTTAAGGAATTTACAAAGGAAACTAAACGGAATCTGTGAGCCAACCCGTCGGCTGTCCCATAAATGTAAGGAGAAAAAAGTGGTAATAGAACCGGAATCAAAATAACCAAACCCAATAGAAGATAAAGATATCTAACTGGTAACTTCATAAATCGTTATCTCCGGATTCTTATATACTTCCCGAAGGAAAGTAAATTGTCTGAAATAATTATTCCAGCTATACATAAATAGATATTTTATCCTGTATATATTAAGTGTTTTCTTAAGTTCATCCTGTGTATACTTCCCGTCAATGATGGCAAAGCCTTCTCGCATCTTCTCAGGGTAATCGAGGGTGAAAAGCTCATAGCCGAACAGGGTTTTCCGTGCGGTTAAAGCCGGAAAGGATTCATTGATGGGCCATACCACCAGAAACACATCTTCGGGAGACGATATTTTCCCGGATTGAAGTATTGCCTGGTAAGTATCGCTAGATAGATAGTAATAACTGTTTTTAAGCTTCGGAGTCAACAATTCTTTATATTGCACATAATAAGTGGGTACGATCGTTGCTGTATATATCAAAAGTAGGATTATTAAGGCTATTTTATAGAACTTTCGGAAAAGATTTGCCGTAAAAATTACTCCCTCGGCACCCAATACTGCCCAGGCAATATAAACCTGGGACGGCCAAAATCTGGCATTGGAAATTTTAATTCTTTCAGGCACTCCTGATATATAGAAAAAAACTGCCCAGGACAAAAAAATAAATAATAATATTTTGCTGAAAGTAGTTTTTTTCCAATAACTCCATACTCCAAACAATGCCAAAACCACTACCAAGCCGCTGTTATAAAATAGCCAAAGCGGAGTAATCTTCAGCTGTTGAACGGACTCCCAAGCCGACGATAATTTATAGACAGATGTGTTAAATACCGTCCTGGTGTAAACAGCCGGCATAATCCCGGCAATAATCAGTAAAAATCCCAAAAGTAAGTAATTCCACCGCCTTTCCTTGACAACATATATTGCCCCGGCAGTCAAAATCGACAATGTCGTCAATCCCCAGGCTACAGGATTAATGGAAGCCAGTAAAAATCCTGCAATCGATAAAAATGCCAAATATTTATTTCTGAAACCATTTTTTACCCATTTAATGCACATTAGAAGTATAAAAGTACCTAAACTATAAGCAAGTAAATGATGAGGTGTTGGCGAGAAACGAGACAGGGCACTTCCCAGATTATACCAGTGGGTCCAGTAGGAAAATTGCCATCCTCCCCCATCTCTTAAAATCCGGAACATCGACGTTGAAGTTATAAAAAAAACCAAAGCCAGCATTCTCTTCCCTCGACTGTCTGGGAATATTTCTTTGATTAAGTTATAGGCTATATATATAAATAATCCCAAATAAATAGCCACCGCCACCTGATATGCCAAAATTACATCAAATCCCAACCCCATCAGTATTTTTCCGCTTAAGACATTCTGCCAACCCGTCAAAACCGGTTTTAATTTCTCCGGGGTATAGAGCATGGTAGAAGACAAAAAGTTTTGTTTCCCTTGGACAAACTGCGAGAGATAATAAAAGTAGTCGCTCGGCCAATGCACCGTGCCTAAATAAACCAGCCCCTTGGGTGTGGCCAGACTATTAACAATATACTGCAGCTCAATTCCAAATACTGCCAAGAGAATCAGACTTGTAACAATAATCGTTTCTATCATCTATATTTCAGGCTTATATACAGCAATAATATTTATCATAACCTAATAGTAACCATCTTTGCTGAAAATTGATAATATTATGAAAGGACAATCGTAATATGAACAAAAATAAATATCTAAGACTGGTAATTATCGTGAGCTTAATCTTTACTTTATTAAATTCAGCTCCATTCTTTTATGGCCTAATTCATCGCCCTAATGATAAAGTCTACCTTGGCACCATACACTATTATCAAGACTACTTTTTCTATGTCAGTCAATTTTATCAGGGAGCCCACGGAAAATGGCTGAATCATAATCTATATACCGGTGAAAATACTTCCCCAAGTCTTATCTATTGGCAAAATATTATTTTAGGAAAAATATTCTCATTATTTGGTTTGAGAGCTGAATATTCATATAATTTCTCTCTAATCGCCCTTACTTTTTTTCGCTTACTTTTAACCTATCTGCTAATAAAGTTACTTTCTAAAAATAATTCTTCCAAAGCCTTTTTAGCATTCATTTTTCATTTGATAGCCACTTCCTTTCTAAATCGTATCGTAGTTGACGACAACGTCAGGTATTTTCCTTTCCTATTATGGCGTACTTATCAATTTGCTTTTTTCAGGTTAGGAGGTATACCACATCATGCTCTTGAAACTATTTTCTTTATAATTCTAACTTTCTATTATTTCAAAAACATTCCTTTAAAAATATTTCACTTATTTTTATTATTTGTTTTTACTGTTACCCTTACTTTAATTAATCCCGTTCCTGCTGCGCTTTTTATTATCGCCATCATTATTTCATTATTGTTTACTCATTCCCTTAAATATTTACCTTTTAAAAAATCAAATCTGCCTCTAAATTTATCAGTCTATTATTTAAAATTAATTCCATTAATAGCCGGTTTCTCCCTTTCTTTTAATTATTTAACCCAGGTCCATCAGCATCAACCCTTCCTCCAGGTTAAACTTTGGGAACAGTCCCAACAAATCCAAACTTCTCTACCGTTTTTATTTGCTTCCATGGGTCCCATAGTTATATTGGCAATAATTGGCATAATTCCAATTATTAAAAATATCAATCCTGCTTCTTTCTTTATCGTTTCTCTGCCTTTTATTAGCTACACACTTTTTCTATCCGGTATTCCGAAAGCGTTGGGCCTTGGTAATTTCCGGCTGATGTTTAATGGCTTATATATCTTTTTTGGTATTTTGGCTTCTGAAGCCGTTTTTTTCCTAAACCATTTATTGGATAAAAAATTTTCTCTTAATAAAAAATATACCGTGTTAACTTTAGCCTGTTGTTTCATTATCTTTTCCGTTCCCACCCTTATTTGGGAATTAAATGAAAGAATATCCATAAGTAAAGATCAAAATAGCCAAATGGTTTATCTGGATCAGGAAATATATTCGGGGTTTAAAAAACTTGAAAAATTAGGCAATCAGGAAAATACTGTTCTTGCCAATTCCTCCTCTGCCTTTGATACTCTAATTCCTGCCCTCTCAGGACATAAGACATTTAGCGGACATAATTTGCTCACCATTAATTCCGAAAGAAAAAGTGCTGATGCTGCCGGGTTTTTTCAGAAAAAACAGACTTTTGAGGAAGGGAAAAAATTATTGTCTGAAAATAAAATAAAGTATATCTTTTTTACTGATCTGGATGGTAATCCAGCAGATTTTCAAAATTATTATCCCTTTTTAAAACCTGTTTTCGAAAACCAATCCGTGACTATTTTTGCAGTCAACTTGTAATTAAATTATTGCTTTTTTTCCGATTTGACTAATATACCGGCAATTTCCGATTCCTTAAAATTTTCCCTGATATACCTGGCATGAACAGCCGGCAATACCTCCAAACGGTCAGTTCTGCCTATATGGACATATTTGGTCCCCCTACGCTCAATATCTTCTTTAAAATCAGGAAATTTGAAATTCAACGCTTCCTGATATTGTCCGTAGGGCAGACAGCAAAAATAATAGCCGTCCGGATAAAAAATCGTTTCCCCCGTCAGATCAAATACAGGCTCCCCCTGAGGAATAGCAGTTAAAAGTTTATTTAATTTACCGATCATTGCTGAATTAGTCCAGGGTGATTTATAACGGAACATTATAAAAGACAAATAAGTTAAATAGCCGATAATAAGTACAAGAATTATCTCCGAAGACAGTCCGATTAGTGTCATTGCGAGGCCACGAAGTGGCCGTGGCAATCTCGGACGGGATTGCTTCGCTATGCTCGCAATGACAACAATCAAGTCGGCAAAATAAAATGCTACAAAAGGTGACACCGGAATTAAATACTGCAGATGTTTGAGAGGAAAAATCTTAACAAATGCATAAAGATTGATCATCAAAGTAGCACTGAAAACAAATTCCCGGACACATTTTTTATCATCCGTATATGATAGAGAAGAAACAAAATTCTTTATTCCCCAAACGATCCCTACAAAATAAATAATCAGGTTGACAATTAAGGTTTGACTTATTCCCGGCGTCCCGTAAAAAGTATCATTGGGATAAAAGAAAATGTCCGGCCTCAT
>Ga0155407_153_pt2 | contig 11412 bp, 12 predicted proteins | sample RifCSPhighO2_02_FD_106375 | JGI IMG/M metagenome (GOLD analysis project Ga0155407, IMG submission 106375) | Candidatus Gottesmanbacteria bacterium RIFCSPHIGHO2_02_FULL_39_14
CTGTCAGACCTTACCGACACCGGAATTAAAATCCCCTCCCCATGAACTGTGTACCAACAGCAAGCCTTTATTTTCCGCGTTCGTTTTCGATCCCAACGGCGATAACGTATGGGCACGCTTTACCAGTAATGCTTATGAGACATTTGACGCAATGGGCGGAATTGTGGCTCCCGCAGGAGATGACAGTCTATGGAATCCGCCATCTTATGTCCTTAATTCAACGGGAGGATACTGGTGGACAGCCCGGACAGAATCTTCGTCATGTCCTGCTTCAGCTGAGGCTCCGGCCAGACTGATTACCATGGATTTTACCCCGCCGCCTGCTCCCGATCCACCGGTATGTACTTTAATTTCCCAAAATTACGTGACCGGAGAGACGACTTTTCAATGCAGTTGGAATGAGGTTATATCCAACGATGGCTGCGGATACACGGTTTCCTACCACCCCTATTTCTGGACTTCACCTCCGGGCGGAATGCCAGGCGGTGATTATTGGGATGCAGATTGGATTGGTGATCAAACTTCAATTACAGTGGTAACTACAGACGGGGTAGAATTATACGGTATTGTTGAAGCCCGGGATAATTTAGGTAATATTTCCTTGCCTTCAGGCATAGGAGGTAATTTTACGGCGCCAAGAATTAATTATTCTTTTACTCCAACTCCCGGTGGAGTGACTCCAAGCATTACTCCGATACCGACGGTTCCGGCAACACCGACACCGGGAGCCTGGTTGCAGGTCAGAGGAGGGGATGTTTACCAGCCGATTATCAATCAGCCTGTACCAGCAGGAGAGTATTTTCTTGATTTCATGCCCACGCCAGCCGATAATCCCAATTCTATCGGAGTAATCTGGTCGGTAAGCGGCGGAGGCAATTACGGCTTAGGAGGATCATCCCCGGTTGAATGGGAAGCCATTGGAACTAAGTCAAACGCCTATTCATTTACTTATTATTGGGAGACCTTAAAAAATAAGGCTAAAGTTGTTAATAATTCCATTGTCGGTGTCAAATAATTAATGAATATGAAAAAAATATTTCTGCTATTAACATCAATTTTAATCTTTGCAGTATTGCTAATCAGTAAGTTTATAGGAACTACAGTTATAGCCCAAAGCGGTATTGAAATAGATAACTTAACTTATAAATCCGACAAAGGTCAAATTAGCAGTATGACCATAAGCCACCAGACATCCGGAAGCGAGCGGCTGATGCTGGTAGGAGTATCTCTGGATATATCAAATGTGTCGTCGTCAAGAGCCGTATATTCAATCAGATATAAGAATATTAGTTTAATCAAAGTGGGAGCTGTAGTAAATTCTGATGTCAGAAGCGAAATTTGGCAGTTGGTTGATCCGCCCATGGGTACACATGATGTGGTGATAACTCTTAACGGCAGTTTATGTCCCAATTGCGGTTTTGTTGCCGGGGCAGTCACTTTTAACGGAGTTGATCAAACAACTCCATTAGGAGAGTATGCCAGCAATACCGGAAGCAGCAGTCCGGCGTCAGTATCGGTTTCTTCAGTAGAGGGAGAATTGGTTTTTGATACGGTTTCCGCAGAAAGCGTAAGTTCGATGACGGTCGGTTCCGGCCAAACCGAGCATTGGAAAATTTCTGCTGGTTTAAGTGGTGCTGTAGTTTACAGTGGTGCGAGTACCGAAGCAGGTGCAGGCAGTGTAAACATGTCCTGGAACCTACAGACAAATGGTATCTGGGCAATCGGGGCTGTACCCATAAAACCAGCTGCAGCTTTTGTACCGACCCTGACTCCGACGCCGACATTGGCTCCGGATTTGGATCCTGTCAATTCCATTTATTCCTACTCGGGATTAGGGCATTATACGTTGGATCCGGCTTTTGATGGAGACAGAACGCCTGAAAAGGATGTAACCATTTTCCTTATTTCCGGTTCGTTGGAAATCACCCAGAATTTTAGTCTGGCAGATGAGCGGGATACAATCGTCTTCATTGTTAACGGAAATATATATATAGACGGAAATGTGAGCAGAATTCCGGGACTTTATATCTCAAGTCAGACATTTTCCGTTGCTGCCGCTGATCAGGCAATAATAATAGACGGCATGGTATACGCCAAATTCGTAAATTTACAGCGGAAGTATTACAGTTATACCAATCCGGCTTATACTCTTATTTACCAGCCGAAATATATGATAGATTTATTGCCTTATTTAGGCAGATCTCAGGTTAATTGGCAGGAGGTTTCTTTGTGATGACAATTTTCCAAAAAATAAGGGGACGATTTGACCGCGGACAGATAGTCCTGATTTTGGTTTTGATTACGGTAGTAGGATTGACCATCGGTCTTTCTTTAATTTCCAGGACTATCACCGACATCAGAATTTCTTCCCAGATAGAACAATCGTCAAGAGCCTTTTCAGCGGCTGAAGCCGGAATTGAAACAGCCTTAAGGGGAAATATTGCCGTTGGTCCGACGGGAACCGTGTCTCTTGAGGGAGCCTCGGCTAATTTTGCCGTACAGACTTTAGGCGGAACTAGTGATAATTACAATCTTCCCTTAACTGAGGCTGGCAACAGCCAAACAGTCTGGCTTATCGAACATAGTGATGACAATACCATTAATGAATCCGGTGAATCGTACCCGACCAACTCTATAATTGAAATCTGTTTCGGAAGTAAATCAGAAGTTACGGAGGAGAAAGCTCCAGCTATTCTTGTCAGTTTGTATTACAAAGAAGCAGCTGAATATAAAGTAGCCAAAAAAGCCTTTGATCCTTATGAAGCCCGCGATAACGGATTTGATCATGCTGATGAATTAGGTCCTTATTGCGGCAATTTTTTGTACCGGAAAAAAATTATAGCCCATCAGGATGGTGATTCCGGAACGGTCGATTTCGACATCCAGCCGTCAAGCACTCTATTATTGATGAGAATCCAGCCGTTATACGAAGCTACAGCTATCACAGTCGATCCTGAAAGAGAACTACCCATCCAGGGTAAAATAATCAGCTCTATCGGTCAAACCTCTACCGGAGTTGCCCGTAAAATTCAGGTTTACCAGAGCTATCCGGTACTACCGGGACTACTGGATTTTACCTTTTTCTCAGAGAATTAAAAAAAATAAGCCTATGCCGAAAATCCTATTAGGACTGGATATTGGATCTCATACTATTAAAGCAGCCCAATTATCCCGCAATAAAAATAAAGTCAGTTTAATATCTGCAGGTTATATTCCTACCCCAAAAGTAGAAGTTGACTCTACCGGCCGAACCGACGAACAGATTATGGCCAATTCCATCAGCCAATTGACTCATGATATGAAACTATCGACCAATGAAGTTGCCATTTCCCTTCCATCGTACAAAGTAGTTACCCAGGTCATTGAAACACCTTTAATCAGTGACAAGGAGTTAGAGTCAAGCATTCAGTGGGAAGCTGAAGAATATATTCCCTTGCCATTAAATAAAGTTAAAATCGATTATTCGGTAATTGCCAAAAATGAGCTCAACAAAAAAATGAAAATACTCCTGGTAGCCGCACCGATTTCATTAATTGAAAAATACATGAGGATTATTGAATTAACCAATTTAACCACAATTTCCATTGAAACAGAAATATTAGCAGCCGTACGATCAACTATCAATTCCTTACCGACATTGCCCAATATAATACAGTTATCAATCGGGGCTACCAATACGGAGATTGCCATCATCAGGCAGCAACAACTTGTCTTTGTCAAGATAATTCCTATAGGTGGAAATACTTTATCCCGGGCTATTTCAGAAGAACTGGCTTTTGATTTTCAACAGGCTGAAGAGTATAAAAAAACATACGGTATTGAAGAAGATAAACTGGAAGGAAAATTAGCCAAAATTATGAATCCTTTTTTCAATAATTTATTTCCTGAAATAGATAAAACAATAACTTATTTTAAAGAAGAATATCCCAAGGAAGATTTAATGACTTTAGTAATTTCTGGAGGAACGGCAAAAATGCCTGGATTGATGCTTGGCATGACTAAAAATATCGGTGTTAACTCCCAAATAAGCAATCCTTTCATCAATATCCAAAGTGACCAAGAAGTTTTAACTGCCCTCAACCAGGATGCACCCATTTATACAACAGCGGTAGGTTTGGCCTTGAAGGAATTTTAAGATGAATAAAAAATCAATAAATTTATTGATAATTGCTGAACCGGAGCCATACTACCTGACACGCCTAAAAAAAATATCAACCTGGGTATCAGCTATTTTGGTAAGTATTTTTCTAATAACCTACATAGTTTCGTTGATTTATATACAAGCCAATAACAAAGACTATCAACAGATGAAAAAGCAGTACGAAGAGTTGGAGAAAGACATTCAAAAGACAAAATCCACCGAATCCATATACTTAACCACAATAGGTATTCTAGATACGATTAAAAAAATTAAAGCCAGTGACAACCTGATAATAATCAATACATTACCTCTTATTTATAACAACCGTAATGAAGGAACCAATATCATCATCTCGTCAATAGATAATCAGGGACCGGTTAGTTTTTCAGTGAAAAGCGAATCCATAGAAACTCTGGAGAATTTCATCGAAGAACTAAACCAATTGGAAAACAACGGAAATTTCACTAATATTCAGGCGGCCGGAATTATCAGGGAAACAGACGGCAGTTACAACTTGTCAGTAAATTTAAACGCCAATAAACCGCGAAATGAAAAAAGTTAAAATAAATTTTCTCAAGATCTTTAAAAGATTTGAAATTCCTCTGGCGAGCGGAATCATTATTATCTTTAGCGGAATTTTAACCTATAAATTACTGATACCCAACCTTTTTAAAGCCCGTGAAATGAACGAAGACGGTAAATTGCTCCGTAAAAAAATAACCAATCTGAGCAATAAAAAGAAAATTTTATCTTCCGTCGATGAAAGATTATTGAGGGATAATTTCATCAAATTGAATTATGTGGTTCCGGATAATAAAGATTATGTATTATTATTTACGACCCTGGATCAATTACAGCAAAAAATAGGTATTTCAATAACCAGAACCGATTTTCAACTCGGAGTCATATCGACATCTTCAGCACTTCTAAAAAGAAACAAAACGGCTGATAATTATATCGTACCTGTTACCTTAGAAGTTATAGGTACCATTGAACAGCTGCAAAGTTTTTTAGGTGAATTGTCCAATTTATCCGGTAGGTTAATAACTGCAGAGCAGATTAAAATTGAAGTTTTGGATTTCGGATTGGTTAAGGCTATTATTAGCGGCAGGACCTATTTTAATCCCTTGCCCAAACAACTGGGACCGGTGGAGACGGAAATACCGGAATTTAACCAAAATTATCAGGAAATATTCAAAAAAATATTGGAAAACCAATATCCGATTGAGGTGATTGAAGAAACACAGGAAAATGTACCTGTTGGGAAAAACAATCTGTTCTTATAAACCTCTTTTCCGGGCTTCTTTTTGCCGCCATTGGGCAATTTTTTGATGATCACCGCTTAGGAGGATTGGGGGAACATTATGTCCTCTATATTTTTCCGGTCTGGTAAATTGCGGAAATTCCAAATTTTCACCTTCGGAAAAAGATTCATCCCGGACGGCCTGTTCCTTTTTTAAAACACCCGGGAGAAGTCTGGTAACAACATCGGAAACGACCATAGCCGGAATTTCACCTCCGGTTAAAATATAGCGGCCGATAGATAATTTTTCATCAATAAAATGGTTGATACGGTAATCGACACCTTCGTAATGTCCGCAGATAAGGATCAGATGATCAAATTTTGTCATTTGCAAGGCTTTAGAGTGATTAAAGAGATCACCCGTCGGATCGAGAAGAATTATTCTTTCTTTGGATTTTTTAATTTTGGCAGATTGAAGGGCTTCGTAAAGAACATTTATCTTAAGGAGCATACCGGTACCTCCACCGTAAGGAGCGTCATCAACAGTATGGTGGGAATCTGAGGCAAAATGGCGAATATTAATTAAACGGATAGTAATTTGCTTTTTTCTTTGTGCCCGACCGATAATAGATGAAGAAAAGATTGGTTTAAAGACTTCCGGAAACAGAGTAAGTATGGAAAAAACCATTTAGATAATCTGGATTCTGACTCTAATACCTTTTTTGACGGCTAAGATTTTAGCTAATTGTCTTATGGCTTGAATGATCTTACCATCCCTGCCGATAATTTTACCGACTTCGGCCGATCCGGCTTTAATATTATACTGGAAACTGTTGTCTTCCAAAATAATTTCTTCAACAGATAAGGCTTTTTTATCCGTGACTATCAATTTTAAAAGGTATTCAAGAAATTCTTTCATAGTTCTTTACTTACTATAAATTGAGCAGTTTTTTAACTGAATTTGTCGGATGGACACCTCGGGATAGCCATTTGTTTAATTCTTCCTTATTGACAACAATATTCGGTTTTCCGTTAGGGTCGTAAAACCCAAGCCTGGCAACGACCGAACCGGTAATTTTTGACCTTTTTTCGGCCACTACAATGCGGTAAGAGACTCTTTTTTTCCTGCCATGCTTAACTAATTTAATTGCTAAAGCCATTTTGAAGATTATATTATTTTTGCTGCCATTTCTCAATAGCTGAGGCTGCGGCTTTTTGCTCGGCTTCCTGTTTAGTTTTTCCAGAGCCCTGGCCCCAAACCTTATTTTTAACAATTACAGCCACAGTAAACTCTTTAGCATGATCAGGACCTGTTTCGTTTATGACCTTATAAATAGGAGATAATTTTGTTTCTTCCTGAACCATTTCCTGAAAGGAGCTCTTGGAATCTTTATAAGTCTTATCATTTAAAATTTGAGGAATCAGGATATAAAGAAAATTATTTAATATTTTTTCGACCGAGCTTAAACCGCTATCCAAGAGTATTGCTCCCAATAGAGCTTCAAATGTATCAGCCAATATTGAAGGATTGTTTCTGCCTCCGCCCTCTTCTTCACCCCGTGATAGTTTTAAATACATCCCGAGTTTAAGAGATTTGGCGATATCAGCCAAAGTTTGCGTTTTAACGACACTTGACCTTAAATTAGTCAATTCCCCTTCAGGCAGATGAGGATAATTCAAATAAAGAAATTTTGACACCAAATAAGATAAGATACTGTCACCTAAGAATTCCAGTCTTTCGTTACTTTCTTTTTTTATTTTGGCTTCGTTCAAATATGAGCGGTGGATAAAAGCCAACTTTATCAAATTTTCATTCTTAATTTTCAGATTAAATTCTTTTTTTAGCTGATCAAGTTCAGACATGATAGATTTATTAGTTATAATTCTTCGGAAAAATTATCAATTAAATTAAGCAGGTCTTCGACGGTTTTAATTTGTTCTATTTGATCTTCCCCTTTTATATTTAAATCAAATTCGTGAATGATGATGGATATCAGATCAGAAATCTCCAGATTTCCCAGATTAAGGTCCGAAGTCAAATTAGATTGGCTGGTAATCAAATCCTGGGGAACCCCGAATTTATCAGCCATAATTTTTTTTAATTTGTTAATTTGGGTTTCCATAGTTGTCCTTATAGATAGTTCCCAGAACCCCGTTGATAAAAGCAGGACTTTTATCAGAGCCGAATTCCTTACCCAATTCAATAGCTTCGTCGATGATTACTTTAGGAGGTTGATTTTTTTTAACGCATAACTCATAGATGGCCAGCCTTAAAATAGCCACGTCAATTTTAGCTATTTTAACCAAAGGAAATTGCGGTGCCGCTTTTTCTATCAGTTTATCAATATATTCAAGATTGGGTTGTATTTCCTGATAACCTTCAGGTAACATTCGGGGCTTTAGTTTTGTAAAACTCTGCGAAAATAATATTTTCATAGCCGTGATTCTTTTTCGATGCCGGGGATCAGATGTCTGTTTCATTTATAAAAACCGCATTTGGGACAAGCTCGGTGAGGTAGTTTGCTATGTCCGCATTTAGGACAGCGGGAAGTATAAGGTAGAGATTTGCTTAAGGCTATTTTTTCTCTCTTGCCGCTTCTTGCCGTTGAATGTCTTCTTTTTGGTAATGGAGCCATATAAATATTAATCTGGAGCTATATTTTGTATTGTATAAGGAATTACTTTCTCCCGCAAGAGGGGTAGTTTTTCCAAAAAGGGATCAACTCTTAAAATATCCAAGGCGGCTTGTTGGGAATTTTTAATCAATGAAAGATCGGAAAAGTCCGTAAATTTCAAACCCAAACTGCCGTGCTGCTGATATCCGAAAAATTGACCTGGGCCGCGGATTTTCAGATCATATTCAGCCAGTTGAATTCCGATATGATATTTTTCCATAAATTTCAAACGATCAAGAGAATTTTGGTTATCGGTCTGACTAAATAACAGGCAGTAAGATTGCTGGTTTCTCCGACCAACCCTGCCTCGAAGCTGATGCAGTTGAGACAATCCAAATCTTTCGGACGCTTCAATCATGATGATAGTGGCACGGGGAATATCCAGTCCTACCTCGACAACAGGGGTAGCTACCAGAATGTCTAACTGACCTTCTTTAAACAAGTCAATAATCTGGTTTTTTTCGCTTGATTTCAAGCGGCCGTGAATTAGACCAAGTTTAAGGTAAGGAAAAACTTCCTTTTGCAGCCGGTAAAATTCTTTTTTGGCTGATTTGACCGAGAGTAAAGATTCCGATTCCTCAATCAGCGGGCAAATGATAAACGCCTGCTGTTTGGAAGAAGGACTAGTAAGCTGTTTATTAATCCAGACATAAGCAGCCTGCCTTTTTTCAGGAGCTACAACAAATGTTTTAACCTTTAATCTGCCAGGGGGCATTTCGTCAATAACTGATAAGTCAAGATCGGCATAAAGAGTCAGGGCAACGGTTCTGGGAATCGGAGTAGCAGTAAGGGAAAGTAGATGAGGATTACTTCCTTTTAAGCGAAGAAGTGCTCTTTGTTCTACTCCGAAACGCTGTTGCTCATCAATTACTATTAATGCAATTTTTTCCTTGGGAAGTTTTAAATTAAGCAAGGCATGTGTTCCGATATAGACATCAGTCTTTGATATCTCTGAATTGTTCGGTTTTAAATTTCCGGTAATTAAAGAAATATTCATACCCAGAGATTTAAGGAATTTCAATAAAGTTTGATAATGCTGTGAAGCCAGAATTTCAGTCGGAGCCATAAATAGGGATTTAAAGCCGTTAAGGAATGTAAAATAAAAGGCAATTAAAGCAACGATAGTTTTTCCCGAGCCAACATCCCCCAAAAGCAAGCGGTTCATGGGTTTAGATCCGGTCATATCTGTTAATATTTCGCCAACAGCCTTATTTTGGGCTGAGGTGAGTGTAAAAGGAAGATTTTGAATAAATTTTTCTATCTTATTCTGATGATCTTTCATATTTTTAGCTGTACTATTGGTTTCAATTTCTCTTTTTCTGATTAAGGAAGCCAATTGGATAACAATCAGCTCATTAAAACTTAATCTGTGCCGACTATGACCGGCGATAGTTAGTGATTGCGGAAAATGAATTGAATTGATGGCCTGATGTAAGGAAAGGAGATGATATTTTTTAAGAATTTCTGTTGGTAACAATTCAGGAAAATCAATTTTTAATTTATGAAGAATTACAGCTATTCTTGATCTTAACCATTTAGAAGTAAGTCCTTCAGTTTCCGGGTAAATGGGAACGATCCGGCCGGTATGCAATAATTCGCTGTCACCTTTGTTGATTTCATAATGCGGTTGTAGAAAAGCCAAATCCATGATGTATTTACTCACCGTACCGGCAACGGTCACTCTCAAACCCGGCCTTAAAATACCGTTTAAATAGGCTTGATTGAAAAAGATAAGCAAAATCCTACCGCTCCCGTCCGCGACAACGATTTTTTGAATTTTTTTACTGCTTTTGGTGTAAATATTTTCAAATTTCATAATTTCAGCAAAGATAGTGGCAGTTTCGCCTTCCTGCAATCTACCAATCGGAGAAACCAGGGAATAATCTTCATAACGGAACGGAATATGGTAAAGAAGGTCTTCGACTGTATTAATACCTAATTTTTTCAGTTTTATTTGATAAGAAGGGCCGATCATTTTAAGATCGCCAACAGGGGTTTTGGAGGTGATCATAAAATTTAATAGAGGAAAAATAACGGAAATAGTGATGTCAAAATAAGAGCCAGACTGGAAATGATGACAATGATTACCCAAACTCTTTTATGTTTACGGAAAAAATGCATAATTAAATTTTAAGTCTGATAATTTTATGTTTGCCTACTTTAATAAGCAGGCCATTTTCCGGTTTAATAATATAATTTAAATCAACTATAGTATTATTATCAACATCAACAGCTTTTTGATTAATTAATCGTTTAGCCTGGCTTTTGGAAGCGGCTAATTGCATATTAACCAGAAAATCAACAAGCGGAATTTCCTCTTTATTATATTCCTGAGTGGAAACTTCTTCAAATTTCTTTTTTTGGAAGATATTTTCGAAATATTTTTGGGCGGAAGCTGCTTCTTTTTGACTATTAAGCATTCTGACAAGTTCAAAAGCCAGTCTTTTCTTAAAAATCATCGGATTATCCCCTTTTTGTAATTTATTCTTAATTTCTTCAATTTCGGTTAAAGGTAAGTCAGTAATAAATAGAAAACATTTGATAATTACCGTGTCCGGCAAATTCATAATCAGGCCGAAAAGATCGTTGGGTTTGGAAGTTAGGGCAATGGCATTGCCTTCAGTTTTACCTATCTTTTTGCCAGATGTATCGGTTAAAAGGGGTGTAGTTAAGACAAATTTTTCGCGATGTTGGATTTCACGGACAAGTTTGCGACCGGCCAGCATATTGAATGTCTGATCAGTTCCGCCGATTTCCAAATCTACATTCATGGCAACTGAATCATATCCTTGCAACAAAGGATAAATAAATTCACGCATGTTGATGTCCAAATTTTTCTTTTTTCTTTCTTCATATAAATCTCTTTCTTCCAACTGCTGAAGTGTAAAATGTCCGGCGATCTCAAGCAGATCTTTTAAATTTAATTTGTTCAACCAATCGCCATTGTAAAGAATTTCAGCTTTATTTTCTCCTTCAAAATCGATAATTTTGGCCGCCTGCATGACATAATCTTTGGCATTTTGGCGAAGTTCTTTGTTTGTCAGAAATTTTTCCCTGGTTCGGGTTTTACCAGAGGGATCACCGGCCTGACCTGTTCCGTCACCGATGAGAAAAATGACATGGTGACCAAGACGCTGAAATTGTCTTAGTTTTATTAAACCGACAAGATGGCCGATATGCAATTGAATACCTGAAGGATCAAATCCCTGATAAAGGCGGATTTTTTTACCAGATCGTAAAATCCTTTCCAAAGCTTCAGATGAAGGATAAATTTTATCTACTCCGCGAGTCAAAACTTGGTTAATGTCATTCATAGAATTAATTTTTATGATATCATAACTAAGATAAATGAG
>Ga0155407_125_pt1 | contig 11194 bp, 10 predicted proteins | sample RifCSPhighO2_02_FD_106375 | JGI IMG/M metagenome (GOLD analysis project Ga0155407, IMG submission 106375) | Candidatus Gottesmanbacteria bacterium RIFCSPHIGHO2_02_FULL_39_14
AAAATTAAATTCCTCCAGGCCATTCCTGCACTGAAATTCCAGCTGGATTCTTTCGCTGCAGATGCTGGATTATTGGCCCAAAATCAAACACCGTATCCAACACAATTCTACGACGAATCTCTTAAACTGGGCACTTTCAATCCGGAACAAAAACCTGGTGTAACTCCGGATAATGCTACCCCTTGCGTACCGGCAGAGAACCAGTTAAGCCCAATAATATCACTTGGAGACTTTGGCCTTTTGGGAAAATGGACTATTGATGCCCCCGGTCCCCAGGATAGAAGCGGAGATCCGTTTAGCTGGTTTAGGTCCGAACAATGGTATTTAATTCCGGCTAATCCGCAGGTTTTACCGGAAATAAATCAGATAATAAATGCATTTCAGTCACTCAATCTTCCTCCGGGCAGGGGTGATAATTTGCGGGACCTGGATGCTTTGCAGAAAGAATGGCAAAAATATAATTTCTGTCCCTTAAGAGTCACTGGAGGTTCACCAACCCTGATAGGTTACTCTGCCACCGGCAGGATTTATGAAGTCAAAGTCGGCCGTTCCCTGGTCTATTTAAGTTCCAACAGCGATAATTCCGTTTATTATGAATACCAGCCGATACTCTTCCGTAAACCCTCCTCCGGCTGGACAATTGATAAAGCCAACCTTAACCAGTTTGCTCAAAAAATCGCCGGGTTACTTGAGTTGACTTCTTTTGAAAAAGACAAACTGCTTTTCGAACTCAAGACGGCTGCCTCAAAAATAACTTCCGGAAAATTATTTATTGGTCTTATTCCCCAAACCGAAATCGATAGTAAAGTTCCCCTTACCGTCTTACCCCAAGTACCCGTTCATCGCTATCATTTCTATGTTGAAAAAGCTGATGACCAAGTCTCCTCTCCAAAAGTCGTTCCAATAATCAGAACACCCGACATGGTCCTAGAATTCGGAGCCGTCACCCCATAATTCACGTTGCTTGCCTAATCTCCATTTGATAAAATACGATTCATGTATACTTTTGGCGAAACGTAAAGAAATTTGCTCCGCAAATTTCCACGTTTCAGCCACGTTAAAAATTGCTCTGCAATTTTTTTACGTGGCGCGTTGGCGAAGAGGAAACGCGGGTGTCTGCAAAACACTTATGCGGGGGTTCGATTCCCCCACGCGCCTCAAAAGGGCTGCTGGTTCAGCGGTAGAACGCTTTCCTGATAAGAAAGAGGTGCAAGGTTCGACTCCTTGGCAGCCCACAGAAAAATATTTACTGACCAACAACTATTAAAGCCAATCCGTGTGCTGCGCCTGCCTGCATCGGGTCTTTTAAATCTACCGGTTGTCCATCACTTCTCGTAGCTACACACCCCCAAATATCAACATCTACGCTTCCTTTAACCTGGGCTGGATTTTCAGGAAAAAAAAATCCTCCGCCGGGATTTCCGATCATAAGAACAAACCTACTGTTTTGAAAATCGTTGTCATCTATCTGTTCTTCGGTTGCAGGAGTACAATCAACTTCCATATCTGCAGCCACAGAAGTTTCAATTCTCGCTGGAGGTGCATAAACTGGGTCCTGGGCTAAGGCAGGAGCGCAACCAGCCAATAAAATTGCAATTATTCCTAAACTGGCTAGAAATGGGTATAAACCAAGCTTTCTTTCGTGATACATACTTGTCCTATAGTATACTAGAAAGTCTTCAAATTATCAACTTCAAGTTTCAGAGGCAATTCACGTCCAAATTGTGGGTTTTTTGGCTGCCTAAATCCAGCTCTCTTGTTCCTTCCAACGCTTGCCCATCAAATACTAGCTTTATTGCAACACTCTCCAGATTGAAGCTGAAATTCAGTTTAAATGCCTGCAGATTAATCCTATTTTCGCTTGCTGTAACCGTAAATTTCACCGGCGGTACTTTGGCAGTTCCTGTTCCCCCATCAACTATCGGAGCATCCGGCAGAACTAAACCAGGTATTTTGATGTACGAATAAACGGACGGATAGATCGTCCGGCAACCGTTGTTTTTTATGACCACACTGACCGCAATTACGTTAAGAACAGTCACCACAATCCCTCCGCCGACTGCCACCCCTAAAATAATTTTTACTAATGGATTGGCAAATATTCCTCCCTTTGGCAGATACTTGATTAGCTCTTTAATATTCTTTTGCAGTAATTTGCAGGAAGCGTCGATGGCCTCTTTCGTTTTATCTTTTAATTTGGAAGCATTATTTATTCTTTCTTTCCACTCGACAGGGATAGCTGAATCGAATTCAGAGAGGATAGGAACCAGGTTATCTTTGATAAACTTGTCCCACTCCTCCGCCTTGGCGAACGTCCCGCACTTTTTCTTTAGCTTATTCAGAAACACCACCAAAACCGCTCTGGCTTTTTTCTTTTTCTTTTTTTCTTCCTTGTTATTCTTATTCATAAAATAGATTTATATCAATATACTAACAGAAAAGTTAATATTCAAGCATCATCTTCTACTTCTCTGTAATTATTATTGGTTGACTTCTCCGGAATTTTGAATTTTATAAAAATTCCTGCTTTGAGGGTTAAATCTTAATTCAGCTTCCTTACCACGAAACATTAATTTTAAGACGGCATCATTCTGAAGTTCGGATTTGAATATTTTCATTTCCATAACTTCCGCAAATTCTGGTCCTGTATGTTTTTTTGTGCCAAACCCATAACCTGCCTCAAGTAAATCTCTAAAAATTTCTTCATGCCCGACACAAATAAAACGAAGTTTTTTATTATCCTGTGGTCTAATTTTCTCTGCAATTCTTACCAAATAAGTCACAACTCTTTCAACTCTTTTTTTTACTTCCTCCGGTTTTTCCGCATCTTCCGGCAAGTCAGCTTTTGTCCAATATTCTATCAATTCATCAACAGCATCTTCAGCATATAGTTTACGGATAAATTCATGACCCAATCTAATATCCGATAAGTCATGATGAGTCCTAAATCTTTCAACCGGTATTTGTTGTTGCTCGAAAACTTTCTGTAAGACTGCTGCAGTCTGTTGTGCTCTCTGTTTGGGACTTACCCAAAAAACAACACATTCTTTTTCTTTGTCAATCTGTTCGGATAATTTCAATCCTGTTTCATGAACCTGTCTTCTACCTTCCTGAGTCAAATGTCCTTCTATTGATGCGTCGTCTATTTCTTGCTGTGTGTATTCGGGTTCTCCATGACGGACAAAATCGACTATTAAATCCGGTTGGACAGGTTTTATTAACTCTCCTTGAAGCAACTCTTCACCTGACATATTTTTTTAAAATTTTTATAATTCCTTTGTTAGCATCAATTTCAACTAGATCACCATCGCAAAGCACCTTTGTGGCTATTTTTGTATTGACAATTGATGGAATCTCTAATTCACGGGATATGATAGCGGCGTGAGAATTTATTCCGCCTTCATCAGCCACCATGGCGGTCGCTTTATGGCAGACTGTTATCATTTCCGGACCGATATTTTCAGCCACAACTATATCGCCGTATTCCATCCTAGTCATTTTTTGCTTTAATTTTTCTTTACCTTCTTTACTTATTCCAACAGGCAATATTATTACTCTGCCTTTCGCATAACCTTCACTTGCAATATCACCATTAATTTTTGCAATATTTTCCTTTATTTCCGGACGAACCGAATTAGCGATATTTCTGGCATTTAATCCAGTATAATAAATATATTTACTACTTACTTTCTGAGCGACAAAAAATTCATTCCTTCTGTTTGCTTTATCCAAAGTATTTCTATCAATTGAAATCTTTGGTGAAGTCAAAATTACCAATAATTCACTGTAAAAGAGCGATTTGATTTGAGCAGAAGATATCATAAGCAGTTTCGCAATTTTCTCGAGAAATTTCTCGAGAAAATCCCAGTAATTATCTAATTTTGTTCTCATGGCAAGTTTTGCTTTACCTATTTTTCTGACTGAATCGCAAAGTTGAATAAACTTATTGTCAGCCTTTAATGAGAACAGGATTTCTTTTCTTTTTTTGGTAACTTTTTCTTTTTCCGAAGAATTTAGTAATAGACTGCAAAAGTAATTTACCAGATTTTTATTTTGGATATTTTCTGATATAAAAGTTTTGATTGTCTGATCAACCAAAGGCGAATAAAAAGATTCGGTAAAACGATATATGTTGCTGTATTCAACAAAGTGGTGATAATAATCTTTTAAAATATTTTTTATCCATATTTTATTAGTTGCTTTTACTTTGGTTAAATTAATTGTGGCAAGAAAAATGTTAAATTTTTGGGAAAGTAAATATTCTTTTTGAAGCAATTTCTCAATCCTTTTTCCGTCATAAAAAAGTTTAAGTCCTACTCTTGCCAATTTTATTCGGTTAGCGCTTGATAAATACATTTCGACATCTTTTTTTTGTTTATCGTAAATATAAAGCAATTCGTCGTAGCCTCCAAAAATGGCCAATTCAATAAAAAAGGGCTGAAGTACTTCCCGGGGAGTTTTAAAAATTAGTTCATATTTACTTTCTTTTCTTTTCATAATCTTAAACCTGCAAAAACAACTTCTTGCTATTCCAAAGCATAGGCTTGCAATTTATGCCAAATACCGTCAAGGCTGTCTTTTAAAACCTGGAAATTCGATTGGTTCCGCCCGTCCAAGCGATGCTTGCGGGACGGTAATTTTTTGGCGGACTTATTTAAAGCCCGGTTAGCCTGATCATAGTATTTCTTAAGATGAACAGCCAGTGATCTGACTACTTCTCTCCGGTACTGCCTACCCAATTCCAAAGCTCTAGCAATTTTTTTCTTATCTGCCTCATCCAGAGCAATAAAACGTCTTTTTTTGGAGTTGATGTCCGGATCGTCACAGATGGCCCGGAATTCATCCCTGTCTTTCTGAGGAATTTCCGGACTGAGATTGAAACCGTGCATGAAGGTATTAATTCTGTTTCCGAAATCGCTGCCTGCTTCATGGGTCGAATTTTCAAGATCGTCAAAATCATTATTAATAAGCATTAAAATTCCGAAATTCTCCAGAAACTTTGCTAAAGCTATGCCTGTAGCCTCCGCCATCTCATTGACTTTAACGGCATATTTGGGAAACCAGGCTAAAACTTGCGATATTCTACGCATGTTCTTCTCAAGATCGGCAAAATCATTTTTCCAACGTATATTGCTATTATCCTCATCGCCCCTGTAAAGTTCATCAAGCATCGTTACTACGCTGTTAGTTAATAAATTATTATTAATATTCTTGCGTTCAGTTATTTCCCTGATTGATCCGGTCATCGCCAATAATGGCTGCCGGATTCCGGCTGGAATCCCCATTCTTTTATGAAATGCCGCTTCATTTCCCCTTGCCTGACTCTGGTCAATGGTATCGTCCAAACCCAGGACTGCATTCCAAAGTCCCTGGGTAAGGGCGGCAATCCAGGCTAGAGTTTCCAAATCATCATAACCTACGATATCGGCGGTGACCGGGACAAGACCGGCCTCCATTTTTTTCTCTTTTAAAGCTCTTTCCAAATGCGTGCGAATGGATCTGAAACGTTTATCACCATAAATCCCGCTGAAAGCACCGGTTGCCCCGATACCGGAAAAAATTTCCTCCAAAAAAGCATACAATCCTTTTATGGGGTCGTCGTATAACCGCATCATTGACATGGCTTTCTGTCTGACTTCAACCGGGATTGCTCCAGGCCGGTTCTCATACCGCCATATTTGATATTTTTTCTTTAGATTATTTAAAGCAATTAAAAAAATCTTATCAGGTTCCCTTATATTGGAGCCAGGAATTCCATTCTTAAAAAACGGCTGATAAACCTCCCAGTGGTCATAAACGACAGCCGCCGCCGCCGCAAATCCCTCTTCTCCCCCGATCAATTCCGCAATTCTGTCAATATATTTTAAATAAGATTCTTCTTTTTCTTTCTCTGAAGTCTGCTTATATTGCAGAACATATTCGGCCATAAAAGATATCACAGGTAAAGTTTTTTGAAGTAAATCTTGCTTCAGAAGTCCCTCTTCAGACATCTGTGTAAGGGAATTAAGATTCCCAAAGGGGTAATTGATAATTAACGAATAATAATAAAAATTCGGATCATCAAAGTCATAATACAGTCTTCCTTTTTCCTCATGAATATGTATTGGGTATTGATGTTTAACCAATGTATGATCGGGAAATTCAAATTGTTTCCTCTCGGGATCAAAATAAAGCATCCCTTCTCCCGCATATATATCAACTAATTCAACCGGTATTAAAGGACGAGTACCCTGCCATATTACTTTATCCATAAATAACATATCACGTGCAAATGCCTCAAAATTCTCAAAACACCACTCATAATACCCATGCGGATAATTTGTAAAGTATTGGAATGCCCATGGGATTAATTGAGAATCATCATCATATATAGTATAACGGGCTGAATCTACTCTGTAAGGATATTGGATATTGAAGTTCTCTGCCAGGTGGCCAAAGAAGTATCCCCGTAATTCCTTAAGTGAAGCTTCCATAACTTTAATTGACGGTAAACCCGTAAGATCAAGTGGCCTATAATCCGGATTTGAATGAATTAAATCTGCCGCATACATTCTAATAGGAGGCGCTTCCCATAATGTTAAAGGCGGCTCAAAAGGAACGTGGATAGTGGCTATAACTTCCGCTCTCATATTAATTTAATAAAATATAACCTTCCCCCCGGACGGATTTGATAATTTTAGGCTGCAGCAAATACAGAGTTAATTTTTTTCTCAAGCGTCGGATAATCTGGGAGATCGCCCATAAGGAATATTTTTCAGGATCATCCTTCCAGAGAGTTTCTCCGATAGTATCATAGGAAACCAACTTACCTTTAGTTTTATATAATCTATCCAATACAATCTTTTCCTGTTTAGACAATTTGATTTTTTGCCTTTGATAGAAAAATTGATTATTGATTAATTTAAGCCGGTTATCCAATTCTGAATGGTCAACAGTATATTTCTGCAGTATCGACAGCATCAAAGGATGCCGGAAAGTGCCGTTGCTCCTTAAAAATCCCAAATCAACTAGCCATTCTCCGAAAATGTCTTTTTGGGAGGAATTTAAAAGCTCCCGTGATTGGACAACTCTTTTTAGAATCTGGATAGATTTGAGTGGTAGGCTGTGAAATATATCTTCAATCCAATATTGAAACATAAGATCCCGGAGGACCAATTTCTTAAGCTGTCCGGAATCTTTAATTGAGGGATTATTTTTCAGAAAATAAGCCAAAGCTCCGATTACTCCGTGCAATCCACCAGAATTTTTTATAATCAGGCTATATTGATTTTCATTTAGTTTACATCCCAGAAGATTTTCCTCTCTTTCGATATCAACTCGCCTTGTCTTAGTGTCAAATAGCTTTAAAAAGATAAATTTATTTTTTGCCAGGTCCTGAACGAATCTACGCGCCCAAATATTTGGGCAATCCAATATTTGCGGCTCGGAGAGAAGAATATAAGAGACTTTCCCGTAAGTGAACCGATTAAGGTAAATGAGGGATTTATAAAAGGCTTCTCCCTGATTTAAGATATTTTGAGCGTCCAAGACGACAAAAACAATTCTTTTGTCATCCTTCACTTGTCTGACTATCTCACTTAAGTATAAATGGAACGAAAAATCACTATAAGTTACATCAATAGGCAGTTTGAATCCGATTTGCTCGGAAGTTTCGTTTAACCAATACCGATAAAGTTGCTCAGGTTTGGGAGGCGTTTTGTCCTTGAATTCCAAAAAAATGGGCAGAAATTTTTCTTTATTCCAAAAATCCTTAATGAATTTGCCGGACTTTAACTGTTCTACCAATAAAGTCTTGCCGATTGAATTTATGCCTACGACAAGTGAAACTTTACCCCTCTTAATATTTTGACAAATTGTTGTTAGATTAGACCTATAGAATAGATAGTATTGGCTCTGTGACTTCATATCTTTAAGCCTGATATTATCCTATAAAAATCAAATATTGTCAAAAAATTTGTCAAAAACACCGGTTTTTTAGACTTAATTCTCCAATTCTTATCAAGCATTAAATAACCTCTTCCCCTAAATTACAGACCTTATGTCAATATCTATCGAAGGTCGTGAAGGTCAAGATATTTCTGAAATTAATAGTCAAAATCCGGATTTTCGTTTAACCCGCAGGGACTTTCTGAAATTGAGTGGAGTGGTCAGTACCACAGTTTTACTGGAAGCCTGCATGCCTGGTAGTTTAGAATCGCGGCAACCTCTGGTAACTCCGGATATTGATCTTCCTGAAGGTTGGGTCTGGGCTACTTTTAACTATCAGGATGTGGTTGCTTTAAGCAGTGGTGTTGCCCCAGAAAGCGTTTACAGTTATTACACTGTACGAGTTGCCGCAGCCGTAGAAGAATTATTGGCTAATTCTCCTGACTTAATTGGAGTTTATGCTGCCAAAGGCCTTCAATTTATAGGACAAGGTTTATTACTCCCAGTTCAAGTAGGTGCTTTTGATATTTCTGGAGGTTTACAGGATTTTATTGAGGGTCCGAGATATTTCACTAAAGATGGCGAAGTCTATACCATAGACCGATCACAGCGTACAGTCAAGGTTATTCAATTTTCGCAAACGGATGCTGCTGCGGCTGAAGGAGAGGATGCTCAGACAAATGAAAATAATCCGTCAGGGGATGGGGATACCGGTCAAACAAAGCCGACTCCTGATTCAAATAGCGGATCTCTGAATGAACAAAATAAAGAACCGGCATATTTAAATTCCGGCAATATCGGAGAACTTTTGAGGAAATGGGAAGAGAAAGGTATTTTACCCCGGAAATTCAGGGGTTTTTACAACAAGGAAGGTAATATTCTCGAGACAGTTGAAATTAATATTCCTTATTATGATTTTTCCAAGACAGAAATCAAACCCGAAGACATCATCGACCTGGTGAAGGCGGCAAGGGCAGATAATATAAAAGTTATTTTGAATATCGGTCCGGGAGATACGGCTCAACCGCTTGATGATGCAAAGAGGGTAGAAGAAAAAACAGGCAGACCGGTTATAAGTATCGCAGTTGATCTGGAAAAGGCTTATTCAAAAGTATTTACTCAAGAATTACCTCCAAATAATTCTTCGGCTTTTTATTTCAAAATGGATGCCTACGAATTAGAAGGTTTTAAGGCTGATGAAGTTTCAATAATTGCTCCATATAGAGATTATTTAATTCCAGATTTAGCTGATTTAAGCTGGAAACTGACTAATCCTGGAGGACAAATCAGAATTGTAACCGAGTATTCTGGTCCCATGAGATACATACCAAAAAACATAAAACCTTATGCTCAAGTATATACTGTAACACCTGAACAATATATTCAGCAATTTGGAATGCTGCAATCTGTGTATCTTAAAGATTATCCAACTTTCAATGTAATCATAATTACTGTTCCCCAAAAATAATATTCAACAAGTAATTCATATGAATAAGAAAAAAATATACGGTATAAGGTGGAGCGGACAGACTAAAGTCTGGTCAGTGAAACTGCCTGAAAAAAGTACTGTCAAAGAGGTAATACTGCATGTTTGTAAAAAGATGGGTTTCTCTGAAGATCAATTCGATAATCTAACTATCCGGGGTTCATATCGACCTCAGGACAAATACGACCTAAATCAAAATTCCCCTGATAATGACATATTAGTTATATATATCAATAAATGAGTCTAAAGCTAGTGAGGTTTAGGGTTCCATGCGGATTTTTGGCGATAATTTGTCAAAATCTTTATCAAAAGATAATAACTTTCTATTATCGTTTTTAGCGGTAACAAATACTAATAAATCAACAAAATCAATATTTTTCAATCGATATAAGTTTATCGCCTCAAAAATTATCTCTTTTTCACGGACAATCATCCAGTCCGGAGAAAATAAAGTCAAAACCTTTAGGCTTGCTTCTTCTTTTGTCAGAGTGTACCAATTTTCCAGTTGAAAAATTATCTCAACAACTGTAATTGAAAGTATTTCAAATTGAATTTTCCCCTTTGAAGCTTCTAGAAATCTTCTTTTTACTTTTTCAGCTTGAGAAGGAATATCATTAGTCAGATACCTTAAAATGATATTGGTATCCAAAATAGCTTTTTCCATTTGTTTCAATGCTTTTTTTTGCGGGAAGACAGATAATAAATAAATTTTTGCCTCATTTTCCTTAAATTTTCAGGTCTGCTCTTAGGTTTAACACTACCCATTAGGGAAAATATATCAGGTAACGGTTGGATCACAATTCTGTCATTTTCTTTCATTACTGCCACTTTATCCTGAGGTTCAACTCCGGTAATTTTCCTGATTTCTGCAGGAATAGTTACTTGTCCTTTAATATTTACTACTGAATAACCAATCATATTACAATGATATAATTTATATTACAATTTGTCAATTTGTAATACCAAAGGGAAAACTGAGTAATTACTCGAAATATATAGTCGGCTCTTCGTAGAGACGGAATTTTTTCTGTCTGAGGTATTCTTCCAAATGTCTGTTTTGTGTTGCCAATGACACCTTCATTCTGAACAATCTAAGTGGCAGATTGACATTCAGGCACCTTCTTTTGATGACATGCCGGGTTATTCCCGGTGGGAAAAGGTCGTGCTTTCTGACTACCTTGAGAATCTGGTGCCTGGTAAAAGTGGGAAACGAAACCATCTGCTTATGCTTTAAATGTTCTTTAAATAATGACCGGATTGCCTCCTTTCCGGCTGAAGTGGGTAAAACGCTTCTGACAATATCCTTGCTGTAAAAATCAACGATTTTGTTAAGAACCGCTATTTTATCAATCAAGGATCCTCCGTAAGTTGCCAAATAAACATCAAAATCATCTGTTACGAAAGTTAAAATCTTGTCAAATCCCTCTGACTGGACGTATCTGTTTCTGACATCATCCAAAATACCTTTATTGACAATCAGATCCTTAATTTCCCCCAAATGTTTTAGAAAATCGGAAGTTTTAACATTGATAAAATGAAGCCAGGAGGACAATTCCACATTTTCCATATCCTGGTAATCTACAATTTGGCAAAGAATGGACTCAAATCCCAATATTTTAAAGGTTTCCAAACGGTTCATGCCGTCAAGCTGAACGTATGTGTTTTTGGTTAAAGGTGCCACAATGATCGGATTGCATAATTTTCTGTCTGTTTTTATTTGAAAAGAAAGGCCTTTTGACCTCTTTTCATCATAGATTTCATGAGGCACAATATTTTTAATTG
>Ga0155407_105_pt1 | contig 11043 bp, 11 predicted proteins | sample RifCSPhighO2_02_FD_106375 | JGI IMG/M metagenome (GOLD analysis project Ga0155407, IMG submission 106375) | Candidatus Gottesmanbacteria bacterium RIFCSPHIGHO2_02_FULL_39_14
GCCTTACCAAAATACCGGATTTGCTCAATCGGACCAAAGAATTAGGCATGGATTGTTTGGGTCTTACCGATCATGGAGCTATGTACGGAGCGATAAAGTTTTTTTTAAAGGCTAAAGAAGCGGGTATTAAACCGATAATCGGAGTCGAATGTTATCAGGCTTCCCGCAGCCGCTTCGATAAACAGGCAAGACTTGATAACGATCAGTATCACCTCGTTTTACTGGCTAAAGACAGAACTGGCTATCAAAACCTGATGAAACTGGTTACTCATGCTCATCTTGAGGGCTATTATTATAAACCTCGGATAGATATGGAAATTTTAAGGGAGCACAGTGAGGGCTTAATCTGCTTATCCGGCTGTTTAAACGGTGAAATCCCCAAACTATTGCTGAATAACCAGGACGAGACAGCCGAAAAAAAAGCCAGGCAGTTTTTGGAAATTTTCTCCCAGAACCATTATTATTTTGAACTCCAAAAACATCCCAATATTCCCGAGCAGGATATCGTCAACGAAAAATTGGTCAATCTTTCCAGAAAATTAGGAGTTCCCTTGGTGGCAACCAATGATATTCACTATCTTTTGAATACTGATGCCTATGCTCAGGAGATTTTACTCTGCATCCAAACACAACGTACCATACTGGAAAATAAAAGGCCGCTTTCCATGATTTCCTCACCTGATTTTTATCTGAAAACGAGGGAAGAAATGAAAGGTTTGTTTATCCAGTATCCTGAAGCCATCGACAATACCGTCAGAATTGCCGAAATGTGTCAGACGGAAATTGAGCTGGGAAAATGGATTTTACCTAAATTTGAAGTTCCAGAGGGTGAAACAGCAGATACTTACATTAAAAAATTAAGTTATGAGAGGATAAATAAGCGTTATAGCCGTATTACTCCGGAACTGGAAAAAAGACTTAATTATGAGTTGGATATTATCAGCAAAAAGGGGTATTCCACCTACTTTCTTATTACCGCCGACTTTGTCAACTGGGCTAAAGAAAAGAAAATTGCTGTCGGTCCAGGAAGGGGTTCTGCTGCCGGAAGTCTGGTAGCCTATGTTTTGGGCATCACCGATCTTGATCCGATTATCCATAATCTTCCTTTCGAAAGATTTCTTAATCCCGACCGACCATCACCTCCTGATATTGATCTTGACTTTGCCGATGACCGGAGGGATGAAGTCATTGCCTATGTTACTGAAAAATACGGCAGTGACCGGGTAGCCCAGATCATCACCTTCGGCACCATGGAAGCCAGGCAGGCTATCCGTGACGTCGGCCGGGCATTGGGCATGCCTTATATCCAGCCGGACCGGATTGCCAAATTAATTCCTCCTGGCGCCCAGGGATTTCCTATGACTATCGATAAAGCCATCCAGACTTCACCGGAATTATCCCAGGCTTATCAGAACGAGGAGGAGACTAAAAATCTTCTTGACTTGGCCAGAAAATTGGAAGGGGTGGCCCGTCATGCCTCGGTTCACGCTGCAGGTATTGTAATTTCCGACAAGCCTCTTACCTACTACACCCCGCTGCAGCGGGAAACTAAAGGACAAAAAATTATCACCCAATATGATATGTACTGTTTGGACCTTAATGCTGCAGAAGGTTTTGCGGTCGGACTGCTCAAAATGGATCTCCTGGGTTTAAGAAATTTAACTATCCTGGAAATGGCCATCCATTTTGTTAAAGAAACCAGAAACGAGGAAATCGATATCAAGAATATTCCCTTAGACTCAGAGGATGTTTATAAATTAATTTCTTCCGGTGAAACTACCGGTATTTTCCAGCTTGAATCAGCCGGTATGAGAAGGTTGGCCCGGGACTTAAAGCCGACTAAATTTTCCGATATTGCCGCTATGGTTGCCCTTTTCCGGCCGGGTCCGATGGAATGGATCCCTACCTTTATTGAAGCTAAGGAAAATCCCAAAATTATCAAATATCTCCATTCAGACCTTAAACCCATTTTGGCTGAAACTTACGGTATTGCCGTTTATCAGGAGCAGTGTATGCAGATTGCCAATAAGATGGCCGGTTATTCCATGGTGGAAGCTGATAAATTAAGAATGGCTATTGGCAAGAAAAAAAGGGAAGTCATGAAAAAGGAAAAGGAAAAGTTCATCAAGGGCTGTGCTAAAAAAGGTCTGTCACCGGGTATGTCTGAAAAAATCTTTTCCTTGATCGAAAAATTTGTCGGTTATGGTTTTAATAAAGCCCATTCTGCCTCATACGGGCTGATTGCCTACCAAACAGCCTATATGAAAGTCAAATATCCGGTGGAATTCATGACAGCTGTCTTGGCTGCCGAAAGTAGAAGTACCTCCGGTCCTTTGCGAGATGAAAAAATTTCCCAGGCTATTTTGGAATGTCGCCGGATGAATATTGGTTTACTGGGTCCTGATATTAATCAGTCGGATATCGAATTTAAAATTGAAAAGGACGGTTCTTCAAAGGGAAAAATCCGCTTCGGTTTGTCTGCTATTAAAAATGTGGGAACAGCAGCCATAGATTCAATTCTTTTAACCAGAAATAAGGATGGTTCATTTGAATCTTTAACCGATTTTCTGAAAAGAGTTGATCTTGCCAAAGTCAACCGGAAAACGGTCGAAAGTCTGATCAAGTCCGGAGCTTTGGATATTTTCGGCAAACGTGCTGCTCTTTTAGCTGCTTATTCGGAAATTGTTGATCGGGTACATAAAGGCAAGTTAAAAAAAGATAGCGGGCAGGCGATGCTCTTTGATCTGGAACAAAATCAGGAAATTGGTGATCAGTTGCCGGAAATAGAGGAATTGTCGCGTGAAGAACTTCTGATGTTTGAAAAGCAGTATTTAGGCTTTTATATTACTGAACATCCGCTGAACGCTCATATTAAAGATCTTGAACGTCGGGTTACTCACAGGATTAATATGCTCGCATCTGTCAAATCAACAGTCATTATCGGCGGAATAATTACCAAGATTAAAAAAATTACTACCAGGCAGGGTGGTCAGGAAATGGCTTTCGTTAAAATTGATGATTTTACCGGCAATTGCGAACTGATAGTTTTCCCGAAAGTTTTCGAAAGAACCAAATTTACCTGGGTATCGGATAAAGTGGTTCTGATCAAAGGCAAAGTCGACCAAAAAGATGACCGCCTTTCTGTCTTAGTGGATGATGCGAAACTGCTTACATCTTGACTTGAATAAAAGCCTTAATTAAAATTTAGTGACATCCCCTGTAATTCTCGGGGAGAGTTTAATTTGTGAAATCAAAATCTAAAATAATAACTGATAGTTTAAATAAAAAATTACCTTCTGATAAAAAGAAAAAGACTGACGGGATAAATATTAATGAAATGGTCAAAGGAATAAAAATCGCTACCGAATTAGGCTTTTCCGTAGTAATTCCTTTAGTCGCTGGAGCATTTTTAGGTTCATATCTTGACCGTAATTTAAAAACTAGCCCTAAACTGACTCTTTTATTTATTCTTATTGGGCTTTTTTTATCACTATTTAGTATGTATAAAATTGTTAAGGACAGCTTTTAATAATTTATATTATGGCTCCGATTCATATTTCTCTAAAAGCTGAAAATATCTCTTATTTACTTGGAATTCCGATCTCTAATTCTCTGATTACAACCTGGCTGGTGATGATTTTTCTTATTTTGCTTTCAATGATTACCTATTCCAAACTGACATTAATCCCCGGATATCTGCAGCTTGTCATGGAAATGTTAATCGGTGGTTTGCATTCTCTATTTAAAGAAATTCTAGAAGATAAAGTAGATAAATATTTTCCTTACTTAATTACCATATTTATATTTATTATCTTTTTAAATTGGTCGGGTATTTTGCCGGGAGTCGGGACCATCGGAATCTATGTTGAGGAGGAGGAATTTATCCCATTTTTCCGGGCAGGGACAGCTGATTTGAATATGACCTTTGCTTTGGCTCTCCTAACAGTTATTTATGTTCAATACGCCGGTATAAGCTCATTGGGTATTAAATATTTAAGTAAATTTTTTAACATCACTAACCCTTTAAATTTTGTTGTTGGTATTCTGGAACTGATTTCGGAAATTTCCAGAGTGATTTCATTTGCTTTTAGGCTTTTTGGCAACATTTTTGCCGGTGAAGTACTTTTAACTGTTATTGGTTTCTTAGTCCCGCTTTTAGCTCCCATTCCCTTTTTAGGACTAGAACTTTTTGTCGGTTTTATACAGGCTCTTGTCTTTGCTATGCTTTCAGCAGTCTTTTTTACTTTAGCAACTGCCCATGCAGAACATTAGTCTGAAAAAAAATAATTTAAAAAAATTAAAAAGGAGGTGAAGTTATGTCAGATGAAGGTATGAAAGCGATAGCTACAGCCTTAGCCATCGGTTTAGGAGTAATTGGACCGGGTATTGGAATAGGATTATTGGCTGCTAAAGGTCTTGAGGCTATTGGTCGCAATCCAGAAGTTGAGGGAAAAATCAGAACTAATATGATTTTAGCCATAGCTTTTACTGAAGCATTAGCTATTTATGCTCTGGTAATTGCTCTAATATTAAAGTTCACTTAACAATAAATTTATGGAAAAATTAGGTATTCAACCTATCCCGTTATTATTACAGGTTATAAACTTTTTGATACTTTTATTGATATTAAAAAAATATCTCTATGTACCTATTCTCAATATGCTTAAAGAAAGGAAGAAGAAAATTGAAGAAGGATTGGAATATAGCGAAAAGATGAAGGTTGAGTTTGAAAAAAGCGAAAAAAAGAGAACTGAAATAATAGAAAAAGGAAAGTTGGAGGCCCAAAAAATTGTCGAAGAAGCAAAAAAAGAAGCTAAGAAAAAGGAAAATGAAGTAATTGCCAGAGCTGATAAAGAAGCTTCTGAAATTATAGCCAAAGCTGAAAAAGAAATAACCATTATGAGCGAAAAATTGAATAAAGACCTCCACAAGAAGGCTATTGCCATAGCTGCGAAAATGGTTGAAAAATTAATTAGCTCGGATTTAACTGAAGAAATTCACCGTTCTATTATTGATAAAAAACTTAAAGAAGTGGAAAGACAACTTAAATGACCGCTATCATAACTTCTCCTATACGCTTAACGGTCGAACAAATAAATTACCTTCAGATCACTCTCAAAAAAATATTTAATGAGGTACTGCCGGTACAGAACATAATCGATAAAAATATTTTAGCCGGGTTTACCGTCAAGGTCGGTGAATGGTATCTTGACGCCTCGTTAAAAACGGAACTTAATAATCTTCAACAAATACTTTTATGAAAACAGATTTCGATAAATACTTAGACTCGTCAAAAATAGTCAGTGAAATAATCAAAAAAATCGATTTGACCAAGCTGTCATTTGAAATTGGCTTTAAAGGTGAAGTAATCGAAGTTGCTGATGGAATAGCAAAAATATCAGGACTAAAAGATATTTCCTATGCTGAAATGGTGGAATTTGAAAATGGCGTCCTGGGAGTAGCAATTAATCTTGAAGAGTATCAGGTTGGAGTAATTATTCTTGGGGATTACTTAGGAATTAAGTCTGGTGATTCAGTTAAGGGTATTAAGAGGACGTTATCTTTAGGCGTCGGCGATGATTTGCTTGGTCGGGTAATTGACCCTCTTGGTAACCCGTTAGATGGTAAAGCTGATTTAAACTATCAGAAATTTTATCCTATTGAAAAAATCGCTCCGGGTGTGACTAAACGCCGGCCGGTAGATACTCCTGTCCAGACTGGTATTAAAGCCATCGACACCATGATACCGATTGGCCGTGGCCAAAGAGAACTCATCATAGGGGACAGGGCAACAGGAAAAACTACCGTCACCTTAGATACCATCATCAACCAAAAGGGTCAGAATATGATTTGCATTTATGTGGCAATTGGCCAAAAATCTTCACGTGTTGCTCAAGTTATTGATATCTTCAGAAAATATCACGCTATGGATCATACCATTGTAGTAGCTGCTAATGCTTCAGATTCAGCTTCTTTACAGTATCTTGCGCCTTATGCCGGCTGTGCCATAGGTGAATATTTTATGGATAAAGGTAAAGACGCTCTGGTGGTTTATGATGATTTAACCAAGCATGCCTGGGCCTACCGGCAGATATCCCTGATTTTAAAACGGCCTTCCGGACGGGAGGCTTATCCCGGGGACATTTTTTATCTTCATAGCCGTCTTTTGGAAAGAGCCTGTAAACTTGCTCCTAAATATGGAGGTGGATCATTAACCGCTCTTCCCATTATTGAAACTCAAGCCGGAGATATGTCAGCCTATATTCCGACCAATGTTATTTCCATAACCGACGGTCAAATTTATTTTGAACCTGATCTTTTTTATGCCGGAGTAAGACCGGCGATCAATGTCGGTCTTTCCGTTTCCAGGGTAGGCGGGGCAGCCCAGATTAAAGCTATGAAGCAGGTAGCCGGAAAATTAAAATTGGATTTAGCCCAATATCGGGATTTGGCAGCTTTTGCCCAATTTGCCACTGATCTCGACGAAAAAACGCGCAGTCAGATTGAAAGAGGCGCCCGAATGGTTGAACTTCTCAAGCAGGGTCAGCTTGTCTCCATGCCGATAGAAGAACAGGTTGCTTTGTTATTTTGCGGGACATCCGGATATTTGGATAATATACCGATAAATAAAATTACCATATTCGAAAATAAATTTCTGGAACATATGAGAAACAGTCATCAATCACTATTAAATAAAATCAGTAAAGAAGCCAAACTATCGGATACGGTTATTAATGATTTAAAAAAAATTATTGAAGATTTTAAAAATACAATTTAATGGCTAATATTAAACTCATAAAAAGAAGAATTAAATCAGCTCAAAATATTTCCCAGATAACCCGCGCCATGGAAATGGTAGCTGCTTCCAAAATGAAAAAAGCCCAACTCACTGCATTAAACGGTAAACCCTATGCTGACAAAATTGCCAAGGCGGTAAAAGAACTGGCCCCAAAAATCGATCGCCATATGTATCCTCTTTTTAGTCTTGGTAATCCAAGGGGCAGCAAATTAATCATTCTTATTAGTAGCAATAAAGGGTTATGCGGTGGGTTAAATACAAACCTTTATCGGTTTCTACATCATTGGTTGACAAAAGAAGAAAATTTGGAATTTATCTCTATTGGAAAAAAAGGAGAATATTTTGTGGTCAAATGGCACAAAAAACTTCTGGCTGATTTTTCCGAAGAACCTTTTACTAAATCTGTTCCGGCTGTCACTAATATATTAGTTACCGGTTTTATTCAAGGAGTGTACCGGGAAGTTTATCTTGTTTATAATAATTTTATTTCTGCTTTAAAACAGGAACCTGTTAGGAAAAAAATTCTGCCTATAGAAACTCTGGAGGAAGTGGATGTCAAAGAAGAAACAAAATTCAGTGAATTTTTGCTAGAACCATCTCCTAGAGAAGTTTTAGACAATCTTTTGCCGCATTACCTGGAAAATCAAGTAAGAACGGCAATTTACGAAGCAGAAGCTTCTGAGCATAGTGCCCGGATGATTGCCATGAAAAATGCTACCGACGCAGCCTTCGATTTAATCACGGATTTAACTCTGCAATATAACAAGGCTAGGCAGGAAAAAATTACTTATGAAATAGCTGACATAGTAACTGCCCGTTTAGCTGTCGAATAAAATGAACAAGGGGAAAATTACTCAAATTATTGGTGCCGTTGTTGACGTCACGTTTACCGGGAACGAGCTGCCTCCGATTTATAACGCTTTGGAAGTAAACTTAAAATCCAAAGGGGATAAATTAATACTTGAGGTTGAAGCTCATTTAGGCAAGGGGAAAATAAGGACTATCGCCTTAGGATCCACTGATGGATTAATAAGAGGCCAGGAGGTCATTGATACAGGAAACCCTATTACCGTTCCGGTGGGTAAAGAAACTTTAGGCAGAATATTTAATGTCATCGGCCTTCCGATCGATGACGGTTATCCTGTTAAAACTGAAAAGAGATATCCCATTCATCGTCCTGCTCCGTCTTTAAAATCTCAAGTCGTAAAAGCACAAATACTTGAAACCGGCATTAAAGTTATTGATTTGATTGCCCCGTTCGTCAAAGGTGGTAAAGTGGCCGTATTTGGAGGTGCAGGGGTAGGGAAAACTGTACTAATTCAAGAATTGATAAGAAATGTGGCTACTGTTCATAAAGGGGTTTCTGTTTTTGCCGGAGTAGGGGAAAGAACCAGGGAAGGTAATGATCTTTGGTTGGAAATGAGGGAATCCGGAGTTATCAAACAAACAGCTCTGGTTTTCGGCCAGATGAATGAACCACCCGGAAACCGCTTAAGGGTTGCTTTAACCGCCCTTTCCATGGCTGAATTTTTCCGTGATGAAAAAGGACAGGATGTTTTATTATTTATTGACAATATATTTCGTTTCGCCCAAGCTGGGAGTGAAGTATCGGCTTTGCTAGGTCGAATTCCTTCAGCGGTTGGTTACCAGCCTACTTTGGCCTCAGAAATGAGTGCTTTACAGGAAAGAATAACATCCACTCCCCATGGTTCGATCACCTCCGTGCAGGCGGTTTATGTACCGGCTGATGATTATACCGATCCGGCACCGGTAGCAACTTTCGCCCATCTGGATGCCTCAATTTCTCTGGAAAGATCCATCTCTGAACAGGGCATTTATCCGGCGATAGACCCTTTAGCCTCAAGATCAAGAATCCTGGCTCCCGAAGTCGTCGGCGAAGAACACTATGAAGTCGCTCGTCAGGTACAGAAAGTCCTGCAGAGGTATAAAGATTTACAGGATATTATTGCCATCCTCGGTATGGAAGAACTCTCTGACGAAGACAAGTTGACAGTCCAAAGAGCCAGGAAAATCCAGCGCTTTTTTTCCCAGCCGATGTTTGTTGCCGAAACCTTCACTGCTCGGGAGGGAAAGTATGTTTCTTTAGATGAAACAATTCGTGGTTTTAAGGAAATTCTGGAGGGAAAACATGATTCTATAAGCGAACAATCATTCTACATGGTAGGAACCATTGATGAAATCCAATAATCATGAAGAACATCCATCTCGAAATTATTACTCCTGAAAGAATTGCCTTTAGCGGTGATGTATATATGATTTCCGCTCCCTCTTCGACCGGCCGGATTGGTATCTTACCTGGACATATACCGCTTTTTACCCGCCTTATTGAGGGTGAAGTCAAAATAACTAAGACTACAGATGTATCATATTTGGCTATCGGAAGCGGTTTTCTTCAAATAGCTAAAGATAAAGCAGTAATATTAGTCACTAGTGCTTATCATGCCGATGAAATCAATGAGGCTGAAGTTCTTGAGGCTAAAAAAAGAGCAGAAGAAGCTTTGAGGAACAAACCCCGCGGAGAGGCCTTAATTGCTGCTCAAAGTCAATTCCTCCGCTCCCAAATCGCTTTAAAAGTATTACGCAGAAGAAAAAGCCGGCTATCCTCTATGGCTTCCTGATGTATTGTTAAAATAGGCAAAAAGTAATAGAATAGAGAGGCCCAAAAGATAAGGGTTTTTTTATGGGTGAAAAAGGATATTTGATTTTGGAAAATGGCCAAATTTACCAAGGATTGTCTTTTGGTTCCATTAAGGAAGTCAAGGGTGAAGTAGTCTTTAATACCGGCATGGTCGGTTACCCCGAAGGATTCACGGATCCCTCCTATTACGGTCAAATTCTGGTGTCGACGTATCCTTTAATAGGAAATTACGGCGTTCCGGATAATTTGAATTCCCATGGTTTAAATACTAATTTTGAATCAGATAAAATCCAGATAAGAGGTTTAATCGTTACTCAGTATATAGATCATAGAAAACATTGGCAGTCAAGACAGACTTTATCTGAGTGGCTCTCCTCTCAACAAATTCCTGCCCTTTCGGGAATCGATACCCGCTTCTTGACTAAAACGCTCCGCGAAAAGGGTGTGATGAAAGGCATCATTACCTTTTCTAACCCCCCCGAATCAATCGGGGGGTTTTCTTTTTATGACATCAATAAAGATAATCTGGTTCCCTTTGTAAGCTGTAATAAAATCATCAAATACGGTTCCGGCAAAATAAAAGTCCTTTTTATCGATTGTGGATTAAAGTTAAATCAGATAAGGCTTATGCTGGATTTTGATACTACCGTCATCCGTGTTCCCTGGAATTATAATCCCTTTACAGCCAAAAACCCTCCTCAATTTGATGCGCTTTTTATCAGTAACGGTCCGGGTGACCCCAGAAACATGCCTCAGACTATTTCTACTATCGGGCAGGCTTTGAAAAGGGAAATTCCTACTTTTGGCATTTGTTTGGGACACCAACTAATGGCCTTGGCAACGGGAGCAGAAGTCTATAAGTTGAAATACGGTCACCGGGGTCAGAACCAACCGGTCATCAACCAAATGGACGGCAAATCATATATTACTTCCCAAAATCATGGTTATTCCGTAATTATCGATTCCATTCCCCGGGAGTGGAATATCTGGTTTACCAATTTAAATGATCAAACTAATGAAGGTATCATCCATAAAAAAAAGCCTTATTTCAGCGCTCAGTTCCATCCTGAGGATAAACCAGGACCGAATGATTGCCGTTGGTTATTCGCTTATTATTTTGACCGGGTAAAAAAATGGCTAAAAATTTAAAAATCCGCAAAGTAATATTGTTGGGTTCGGGCGCCTTAAAGATAGGCGAAGCTGGTGAATTTGATTATTCCGGTTCCCAGGCTGCCAAAGCCCTAAAAGAGGAGGGAATTGAGGTTATTTTAATCAATCCTAATATTGCTACCATCCAAACCTCCCATGAATTCGTCTCTAAGGTTTATTTCCTGCCTGTTAACCCTTATTTTGTTACCCAAGTTATTAAAAAAGAAAAACCCCAGGGGATTTTACTCGGATTTGGGGGCCAAACAGCCTTAAATTGCGGACTTGCTTTATATGAAAAAAATATCTTCCAAAAGTATAAAGTCGAAGTTTTGGGTACTCCCGTCTCTGCCATTAAAAAAACAGAAGACAGATTATTATTCCGCCAAGCAATTAAGGCACTAAATCTCAAAGTTCCCGAAAGTCATATATGTCGAAA
>Ga0155407_128_pt1 | contig 10878 bp, 9 predicted proteins | sample RifCSPhighO2_02_FD_106375 | JGI IMG/M metagenome (GOLD analysis project Ga0155407, IMG submission 106375) | Candidatus Gottesmanbacteria bacterium RIFCSPHIGHO2_02_FULL_39_14
AGATTACTAAGATTACAAAACATGACATTTCTATTTTGGAAATTTAGCGACATTTCTAAATTGGTTTGACATGGAGAAGGATACTCCCGTTTGGATACTCCCGTTTCGGTCAATGGTTTTCCGTCAATCTCCGTATGGCTAAAACGAATGCAGCTGTTCTCATATCAGTTCCCTGCTTTTTAGCTTCCTTAAAAACATCGATAAAAGCCGAGACGACTTTTTTCTTTAACTCTTGATTAACCTTCTCTTCACTCCATTGTTCGTTATTCAAATTCTGCAGCCATTCAAAATAAGACACTGTCACTCCCCCGGAGTTGGATAATACATCTGGAACAACTGTAATTTTTTTACGGTGAAGAATCTCATCCGCCTCCGGCGTGGTCGGCCCGTTAGCCATTTCCAATACTATTTTCGCCTTTATTCTGGCTGCATTCTTTCCGGTAATTTGGTTCTCCAAAGCTGCCGGAACCAGTATATCAACCGGTAATTCCAACAATTCTTCATTGGAAATGGTTCTCCCATTTTCTAAATCACAAACGGATCCCACACAATAACAGGAAGCCAATGTCCCCTTCTCTTTTTTACAGCTCAAGACAAGTTCCGGATTAAAACTGTCTTTTTCCATATTATTTACCACAATTCCGCCTTTTGAATCTGATAAGGCCACTATCCGAAAACCTGCCTCGTTTAAAAATTTAGCTATATAATAGCCAACATTGCCAAATCCCTGTACTGCTACTGTCATATTTGTTTTTTGTTCTTCTAAAAGCGCTTGCAAAACGTAAAATCCTCCTCTGCCTGTCGCCTCTGTCCTGCCTAAACTTCCACCCTTCTCCACCGGTTTCCCCGTAAACGTCCCCAGTAACCTATTTTTTTCTTCAGTTTTGAGTTTTGAGTTTTGCCTGTCCGCCGAAGCCTCGGCGAAGGTGGAAGTTTTGAGTTTTATTTTAATGTACTCATCAACCATCCAAGCCATAATTTTGGGAGATGTATTAACATCCGGTGCCGGTACGTCTATATTTGGACCGATATCGTGAGCAATTGCCCGAACATATGCTCTGCTTAAACGCTCCAATTCTGCTTCCGATAATTTTTTCGGATCAACTTCAATCCCGCCCTTCCCGCCACCCATGGGAATATTAACCACGGCACACTTAATCGCCATCCAGAAGGCAAGAGCCATTACCTCATTCATGTCTACCTGATGATGAAAGCGTATCCCGCCTTTATAAGGACCCCTGACATTTGAATATTGCACCCTGTATCCGTGAAAAATTTTCTTCCCTTCTCTATCCATTTCCACCGGAAAATATACGGAAACGATTTTTTCCGGCTTCCTTAACCTCTCCATCTTGAATTCGGACAATTTCAATACCCTATTGGCTTTGTCCAGTTGTCTTAAGCCATTTTTAAACGTATTGATTTTCATCATAATAAATACCTCCTTCAAATTTAATTTGACTTTAACCAACCCAATTTTTCCAGTGCCAGCTTGCCGTAAAGATTAATCTCCAATTTTCCTGTCTGGTATGCTCTAACCAGTTCTTCGCGGTTGAAAAAGTTTCCTTCCAAAATTTCCTCGATATTTATGGTTATCGGTCCGTCATACTGTGCTTTATAAAGAACTGTTATCTCCGTTTCTTGAAGAGACTCATAAAGATACTTTGTCAGATAGTTTAAATTGACTCTTGTGATTTTCAATTCCTCGTCTAACTCCCGTCTGGCCGCCTGTTCATAACTTTCATTTGCTGGCACATGCCCTGAACAGGAAATGGTCCATTTCAAAGCATCTGTATCCTTAGTAATGCTCCTCCTCTGCAAAAAAATTTTATTATTGCTGTTAACTACCGCTACCGCCACGCTTCTGTGTATTAAATTCTTTTTCTGATGAACTTCGCTTCTCTTAGCTTGTCCAATAACTTTATCACTTTTATCAACAATATCAAAAACTTCCTCCTGATTATCAGTTGTTTGCATATACATTATTATATATAACAAATCCCCTTAACTTGTCACTAACAGTAGTATTCCCATAAGTCCTAATATCATTCCTAAAAGTCTTTTTCCACTGAAAAATCTGACTTCCTTAAAAAATATTATGCCTGTAAACATGGTTATAATTACTAATGAAACTTGCTGTAACGGTAACAAATTTGTCGCAGGAACATATTCCAGTGCTTGATAAAAGAAAACGACTGCAATTGTTGCCGCAATCGTTGCAAATAAAATCATCTTGGTAAGATGACTGTCTAAAATTACCTTCCTCCTTGTTAATATATTTATCAAAAATAAAACAGGAGACATAAGTAGGGTCTGATTCGTTAAAACTGTCAATGAATTACTCTCCTGGATAAAAAAAAGAGTCAGAAATGCCCCAATTCCAAAAAATAAAATAGTCATTAGAATATAAAAAAACCATTTCTTTTCCAATTTCTCTTCCCGTCTCTTATCCGGATGAAGTAAAAACCAAATGGAGACTAAAGCTAATAATCCCCCACCGACTGCCTTTTGACCGATTGTCTTAGATATATCTAAATATTTTCCCTCCCCCAAAAAAAGGGCGGTTAAAATTATGGTTACCAAAATCGAATAAGACTGGAATAATATAGACTGTGTCAATGAAAATTTTACTGCTGATAAATATGAAACAAAAGCGATTATAAATAATAGTCCTGTTGCAGCAAACCGAAAATTTATCTCCGGCCAAAATCCGTATTTAACAAAATGGGCAAACAACAACATCAGTCCCATAAATAAAGAAAAGTAAAAATTGGTAACCAAGGGATCAACTCTATCGGCTATTTTTTTATAATAGAATTCTCTTACTGCACCCGCACCCAAATTTATTAGTAGGTATATTTGCCAACTCATTTTATCTAATAATATATAATATCCGCATGCCGTTAAATAACAGATTCTCCATCATAATCCCCACCTATAACGAAAAAGAGAATTTAATTACTCTCCTTCCCGTCTTAAAAAATCTTTATCCCGCCTCCAATATTTTTATTGTTGATGACAATTCTCAAGACAAAACTTCCGATTTTATTAAAAAATTCTCCCGTAAAAATAAAAATGTTCATTTACTCCAACGCCATAGTAAATTAGGCCGCGGTTCTGCTGTCATCGACGGATTAAAAAAAGCATTAATTATCGGTAAAACTGACTATTATCTGGAAATGGACGCCGATTTCTCCCACGTACCCGGAGAAATAAAACGGCTCCTAGTTAAAAAAGATCCCCATACCCTGGTCATCGGTTCTCGTTATATTCCCGGCGCGAGAACCGTCAATTGGCCACACTGGCGCCAGATATTGAGTATCTTGGCTAATTTTTACATTAGAACCATTCTCAAAATTCCCCTTCACGATTTTACCAATGGTTTCCGGCTCTATCCCAAATATGCAGCCGAAATTATCGTCATGACTAATCCGGCTGAAAAAGGTTACACCACCCTTTCCGAAACTGCCTATATACTTTTCCTTAACGGTTTTAAATTCGTCGAAGTCCCTACCACATTTGTTAACCGCAAACTGGGCAAAACCAAAATCAGCCTCAAAGAATACCTCCAGTCGCTTACCTCCATCATCAGAATCAAACAAAATTATCATGGAAGCAAAATGCTATAATCCGCCTGTATGATTGTTATTGGTATCGACCCCGGGGTCGCCATCACCGGTTGTGCCGTAATCTCTGAAGATAAAGGCAGCCAATCGCTACTCTGCTCTATCGCTATTACTACTCCACCCCGCGAGACTCTCTCCGCCCGCCTCTCCCTCATTTATCAACTACTGAACAAAATTCTTAACAAATTTAAGCCTGATGTGGCTGCCCTGGAAAACCTCTTTTTTAATACCAATGCTAAAACCGCTTTTCTCGTCGGCCAGTCCCGGGGCGTTGTCCAGCTAGCCTTACATCAAAATAAGATTCCCATTTTCGAATATACTCCTCTCCAGGTCAAAATGTCCTTAACCGGTTACGGCCGCGCCGAAAAACAGCAAATTCAGGCCATGGTCAAACAAATCTTAAAACTGCCCGAAATCCTCTCCCCCGACGACGTCGCCGACGCCGCCGCTATTGCTTTAACCCATTGTTTTTCGTATAAAATAAATTCGCAGATAAAATGATCGCTTATCTCGAAGGCACAGTTAAATTCAAAGGCTCATCCTATCTGATTATCCAAACTTCCGGCGGTGTCGGCTACAAAGTCCATACTCCCGTTGATCTGATAACTGGCGCCATGATCGACCGCCCATTTACGCTTTATACTTATACCCACATCCGTGATGACCTTCTCGATCTCTACGGTTTTGCTGATCCGGAAAATCTGGCCCTTTTTGAACTGTTTCTTACCGTTTCCGGCATCGGCCCCAAACTCGCTCTTTCCATCTTCTCCATTGGGAAACTGACTAAAATAAAAGAAGCCATCGTCAAAGGAGATATTTCTTTTTTTACTGCAGTTCCCCGTTTGGGTAAAAAAAATGCCCAAAAACTGATGATCGAGTTGCGGCCAAAACTGGGCAGTCTCGGCGAACTTGATCTGTCTGCTGAGACCGGCGAAACCAAAGAAATCATCGATGCCCTTAAATCATTCGGTTTCTCGGCTAATGAAGCTAAAGAAGCCATCAAATCCCTTAAAGATTTCGAAGGCACCACCTCCGACAAAATCAGACAGACACTAAAGTATTTAGGCAAGAAATAAATGAACGAAAACATAAAATCAAAAACTCCGTCAACGGAATCTCCTACTCCCGAAGAGGAAAAATTATTCACATCATTGCGCGCCTCTCACTGGAGTGAATTTTTTGGCGCTGAGAAAGTCAAACATGCTCTCCATATAGCCTTAACAGCCGCCAAAAAAAGAAAAGAGTCTCTCGAACACATTCTGCTCTATGGTCCTCCCGGTTTAGGCAAAACCACGCTCTCCCATCTCATCGCCAAAGAAATGGGTGTTAATATAAGGATCACCTCCGGCCCGGCCATCGAAAGATCGGGCGATTTGGCCTCGATTCTCACTAATCTTGAGCCGGGAGATGTTTTATTTATTGATGAAATCCACCGCCTTAATAAAGTGGTTGAAGAAACTCTCTACCCCGCTATGGAAGATTATGCTCTGGATATTGTCATCGGCAAGGGTCCCTCAGCCCGGACTTTGCGTCTCGACTTGCCTAAATTCACCATCATTGGTGCCACAACCAGAATCGGGTTAATGTCAGCACCCCTGCGGGACCGCTTCGGCATCGTTCAGAGATTGAATTTCTATCTTCCCGATGCTTTGGAAATAATTATCGAAAATGCCGCTAAAAAATTAAAACTTAAACTGGCTGCTCAATCCAAAAAAGAGTTGGCCCAGCGCGCCCGCGGCACCCCCCGTATCGCCCTCAAACTCCTCAAACGCGCCCGCGATTTCGCTCAAGTTAAGGGCAAGGAAAATATTGATCAATCTGTTCTCGATGAAGCCTTTAGTCTCCTGGAAATAGACAATCTCGGCCTTGATGACTCTGACCGCCGGCTACTTAAAGCCCTAATTTAAAAACATGATGGCGGCCCCGTTGGTATCGAACCCCTGGCCGCCACTCTTTCTGAAGACATCGGCACCCTCGAAGAAGTCATTGAACCCTATCTCATGCAGACCGGTCTCCTCAAGAGAACCCCCCGCGGCCGCGAAGTCACCGACAAAGCCTACCGCCACCTCAATCTCCCTTCCAAAAAATCCCCTCAACAGGAAAAACTGGTGTAACAACCCAATATTTGACATCTAAGCCTATAATATTATAGTCCTTACCGTTTATACTGTTTATGTCACATATCGAAAGAAAAGATCAACTTGTTCAACCACTAAATATTCCATGGAATCAAGAATTTATAAATTCAAGGCTCCATGACGTATCAGAAAGAGTATCAGAAAACCTTGAAAATGGTAATGATCCCAGAAACATGCTGGGCCAAACCATAGTAGTAAAAACAGCTAATGCTCCCCATCTCCTTCACCGCTTCTTAACCTCAGCCATAGAAATGGTTAAAAAATCATCTTTTTCTGAAAGATTAAGATTTGGAGTAGTTGATGATTCCACCTCCGAAGAAATAAGACAACAAAATAATCAGGTAGTGGAAACATTAGCAGCCGAATCCGGCCTTCCCATTGAATTACTTGCCACCCACTTTCAGGATTCAACAACAATTATCGGTAGACTAAGGAATATATTACTTCAAAAAGCACAAAATAATGGTTTTTCTTTAGAAGGAAGGAAAGGGATTGCTCAATCCTTACAACTACTTTTAACTGATAGATTTGAAGTCAAAACCCCGGATGATAATCCTCTTAATTTTTCCGATGAATGGATTAGAGAACACTATTCATCACTTGGCGGCGGACCCAAATCAACTACTAATGTCGCCTTACTATTAAATGCCTATCTTGCAGGAAGATCTGAAACTCCTTTGGAAAGATCAATTTTTACATTAAATGATGACGACATTGTCTATGGATCTATGGTAGTAGATGATGAATTACCAAAATTTACCGGCTACGATTTTCTGCAAGAAAGAAAAATTCTCTTTTCAGATCCTGAAACTCAATTTGTAGGAGGGAAATATGTTGGAACAACGGGTAATCCAACAGCACTTATCAAATCTGCACTGGAAATAGCTACCGATATTATTACAACCGCTCAAAACGAATTTATTCAGGACAATCCCAGTCCATACCATATTTATGACTACCAGACAGATACATTCAAACAAATTACAGTTAGAGAAGCCTTCCAACTTTTACCTGAAATAATTAATCATTTCTTGGCCAGAGTACCACTAACGGGATTTAAACTTCCTGATACCAGAATTCCGGATAAATGGATATTCGACCAAGGAAACTTTTCTTTAACAGGGAAATTGGCTGCAGAATTTCCTTTTCCTGTTACTGGATTCGGAGAGTTTATAATGCTGGGAGTATATAAAACATATTTAAGACATTCAGACCTGAAAAGAGCACTTACCTTAGAAACTCCTATCATTCATCTCAGATCCGGGAGGGTTGACAATTTGGACATCTATGCGGGGAAACTAATCGCTGGAACAACAACCAGTGAAGATCGTCTAAATCAATTATATCTAGAAACATTACTCAATCAATTTGGTCACCATCTGGATCCATATCTTAAAACCTTCTTCCAAGATGATCGAGTTACTGCTGAAATATTAAGTTCTTTTATTCCCAAATTAGCAGAAGTCAGAGGAAATACACCGGAAGTAGTAAAAACCCTTAGAGATATTCTCTTACAACGCCTTGATGAATATAGAAAGAAATACTCTCCTAATCATCCACTTATAGCTTCACTTACTCGTCTAACTAAAGAAGTTCCCGATGAAATACTAGAAAAAATATTTTATCAACCTAGTCCGGATGAAATAAAAATGACTCGTCTTTATACAAAAAAGTTTATTCGTGCTGCCAAAATTTGGCCGGATATTATTCACTTGGCTTGGGAATTAGGCTATCAGGATCATTTGTATAGAGTTAGTATTTTTGAAAGAAAAGCGGATATCGAACTTGACGAACAAGTGTTTCATCATTTAATGTCCCAATTAGAACATTTCGGTCCGCTTTACCCCTCATATGAATCATCAAAAAGGCTTGTAGAAGAACTTAGGAATTCAGGAATGCTAAGAAAACTTTTCCAAGTAGAGCAGAATACAAACTATAATCCGCTGAGCCACGCATTTGAAACAGCAAGGATTGCTGCTTATATTGGAGAACAGATCAATTCCCTATCTCGACAAGTTATAGGCATAAATATAGTTGATCTGCCTTTACTTTATACGTCCACATTTACACACGATATGGGAGAAAGAAACATTATCACACCAGAAGATGTCAATGCCTTATCTCTTGATCAAACTGACTTTTTACAATATTTTCAAAATCATCCTTCAATAAAAAATTTAACTGAATTGGGCCTTCAAATTAAGCCGCACGCTTTTATCAGTTCTACGCATATTGCCAGAACTGTCAGTTGGCTTCTGGCGAAAGGTTTTCCGGAACACGCATCAGTTGCTGCTCATGGGGTATTTAATTTAGTCGAAGATCAAGATGTTCCGATCGAGCGTCTAATCCTGATGCTAGCAGATATTTTTGTTCTTGACGGACATAACAAAGAACACTTTCCTAATGTAATAATCACTCATTCTATTTTTGATAGGATTTTTGATGCTATCCGAAGATATGAAGGAAAGATCACTCATCCGCCTGATAAATCCCGAAAAAGTAAATTAGAAGAATATAAAAGACATTTTGAGATCTTAGAACCAGCAAAGTCTCTCTTTCAGGAATCAGGCTTAATTTTCCCACCGGCCTCCTTTTATCCTAATTGGTTTTTAATGAATGAAGCGGATTTAACGGATAGTCTTGCCAGAATAATTCGATTTTTGGATTTATACGGAATCAAAAGAAAACATATAGTATTAAGTTAATATCTTATTTCTTACCTGAAATTGGCTGTCTTTAACATATAAGCATCCTTCTGTCTCTTTTCTCTAGCTCCGGCAAGTAGAAATGCGGTCAGATGAATATCAGTTTTTCTTGCTGGATATCTTTGTATCAGATAATCGACAGTATCTTTAGACAACCCGTTGATTAAAAAGTAATGAAGGTACGGATCTAGATACCATTGGATTCTTCCGTCAATCTTTATATAATTTTTCCTTTCAACTTGTTCTATTTCATCCCATACATCAACAGGAATTCCACTAGCATCATGTTCAACTTTAACATAATTAAATTCTGGAAAAAACCAGGCATCACGTGAAATTATTTTTTGCCCGTTTCTCTCTTTTACGTGCATGAAATCCGGATAATATGGTACTAAATATTTCATTGGAAATTTTTTCCATTCTTCCAAACTGACTCCGCCATTTGACCCTAAAATATATTCTTGAAATACATGAGCTAAAACTGTTTTAGGTATTTTCGAAAGAGGAAACCATGATACAAAAGTATCTGAAGTTGTGTAATTTTCAGTTGTAAGCTCAGATAATTGCTGTGCGCTGACTGTTAACGGATAATCAAATCTTCTGCATAAATTTCCCCTGATTGCCACCAGCATTTCATGAATTAAATTGGACTGTTCTCTTTTATCAATCGCCTCTTCTATTGACTGCCTAAGTCTCTCATCATCACCCAGCAATTCTAATATGAAATTTAATATTTGACCTGAGGTCACAATTGCATTATCTCTACCTATCGATCTAAAAAAATTAACCAGCTGATTTCTCGTCGATTTACTTGTTAAAAGCGAAGCTAGTTTTGTAATTTCATCTATTGGTTTCTCAATTCCGCTGGATTTTCTATGACGTTTTTCAGCCTCGCTCCCTACTACCCCTGTTTTTTCCATCGCATCCCTGGCAGCTGCAATAATTAATCTCAATGCTTGTTTGGCTACCTCCCCGTTTGGTTTTACGAATCCGCTGTTTTCAGAAACTAAAGACTGTAACATTAGCTCATATGTATATAATCCTTCATAAACATGCAATTGAACAATTCCGCTTTCTCTCTGGCTGTTTATATGATTTATTAACTGTGTTATTCTTCTAAATCTGCTGTTATGATGATCTTTTTTTAAATAATAAGCATGAATCTTATAAGGAAGGTCATATCTCTTAATCACCTCGGATAATAAAGCTAATTGAGCTGATGAATCTAAATCACCGCTAATTCCCATTATTAAATTAATCGCATCCCTGTCTCCCATTATCCTCCTCATCTCTTTATATAAATAATCTAATATTTGATCTAGGTCAGGCATGCTTAATTCAGGAAAAGTCTGCCCTGTCGCATCAATACTATCTTTAATTTCAATTCCTAACAATTCTGCCGTTGCTGCATATTCTCTCCTTAACCTCATTAATTCACTGTTATTTCCCGGCACTATTATTTCTAATGCTGGATCTGAAGATAAACTCATCAATAGCTCTCTCCTTGTCTTCTCGCGATTAAACCTATGCCAATCAGACACGGAAACAAATTGACCGCTGTTCTCCCTTTCTTCAAGTAACGTTAACCAAACTTTAGGTAAAGTAACCGTATGAAATCGCACTATTTCTTCTGGCAATTGCTCATATAAAGAAGATGTCATCAATCTCTCGGATAGTTCCGGCAGTACTTTTCTCTGACCGATTCTCCACAAAAAATATTCAATATATTGTCTGAATGCTTGGTATTGATCCTTTTGATAGCCGTCTTTAATTTCTTCTTTTTCCAGGATTCGACATACTTCTTCCAGAGCCAAAATCTGTTCAGGATATATGCCCTCTTCGGACAAATCTATGGGAATTGAATCATCTTGGAGCTGTAATATTTCAATATTAGCTGACAAAAGAGGCAATTTGACTTCGTATCCAATGGACATATCATCAAAAAATAACTGCAATGACTCTGTTAATGTTCTGGATGCTAATTGCTTCAACTTCAGGTTTGAGAGTATAGCCTCGTCTCTCTGATAAATATTGAGAAGGTCTAATCGCTTACGAATACCAGTATTGTCTGGAACACTATTGTCATCAAAAATAACACCTGCTCTTTGAGCTTGCACTCCCTCTAATAAAATGATCCTACTAGCTAATGGGTCATCAAACTGACCTGCCGTCTGACCCAAATCCCTTGATGGTAAAGTAGTAATATTAAGCTCAATTCTACCCATATTTTCCCTTAAAAAAATCTCCCTTTTTTGTGGGAGATTTCTTTGTGTCCTACGTTTTTAAATTCTTTTTCTCATCCTCTCTCTCCCACACTTCTACCTCCAACAATTAGTTGGAAGGCAAATATGGAGATAAAGAGGTTTTTCTGCATGTTTAAACCGAGATTTTACCCAATAAAACTATACT
>Ga0155407_109_pt1 | contig 10666 bp, 10 predicted proteins | sample RifCSPhighO2_02_FD_106375 | JGI IMG/M metagenome (GOLD analysis project Ga0155407, IMG submission 106375) | Candidatus Gottesmanbacteria bacterium RIFCSPHIGHO2_02_FULL_39_14
CTGTACTCTAATACTTTATATGCAGGATGTCTTAACAAATTGCCGGAAAAGACATTGCGGCTGCCGATTTTATTATTTTCCAGGAATTCAGTCAGTTGAGTCCTGGAAAATGGGGCGGTTGGTTTGACAATAACGGGAAAGCCAAACCAACATGGATCTTCCTTCTCATTGGTCTTCATGAGTATGAAATAACGATCATACTGCTTAAAGAATTCATATAATTTTTGATAGTTCTGTTTCCTTGTCCGGATAAAAACAGGCAGTTTTTTGATTTGAGCTACTCCAATTGCAGCTTGAAAATCAGTCAGCTTCAGATTAAAACCTATTTGGGAATAGATAAACTTGTGATCATAACCGTATGGTAAATCCCCCATCTTCCACTTAAATCTTTTATGACAAGTATTATCCTTCCCCGTATCGCACCAGCAATCTCTTCCCCAATCACGAAACTGGCGCAGAGTCCGGTGTATTACCGGATTATTAGTAATGACAGCTCCTCCCTCTGCCATAGTCATCTGGTGGGCCGGGTAAAAACTATAGGTGGATATATCGCCAAAGGTTCCAACCAATTGACCGTTATATCTGGATCCTAAAGCATCACAACAATCCTCAATCAGCCATAGGTTATGTTTTTTAGCCAAAGTTGTAACTTTATCCAGATTGAACGGCTTACCAAGCGTATGGGCCATCATTATCAATTTGGTCTTGGCGGTAATTGCTTTTTCTATTTTTGAAGCATCTATGTTCAAAGTATCCAGTTCGGCATCTATAAATACCGGCTTCAATCCGTAAAATATACCGGGGTTGACTGTTGTGGGAAAGGCAACGGGTGTGGTTATAAATTCATCGCCTGCTTTAAGAGCCCTTTCTCCGAAAATTTTTGAAGTAAGCGAGGCAAGAGCCAAGAGATTAGCCGAGGAGCCGGAATTTACCAGTGTTACATAGCGGACTCCCATGAATTTACCGAATTCCCTTTCGAACGTTTTGGCAAATTCTCCTTCAGTCCACCAGCCATCTCTGGCTACCTTGACCGCATTATTGATTTCCTCCTTGTCAAAAACCTTAGCGGTAACCGGCACATATGTCACACCGGGAATAAATTTCTTTCTCTTAATTTTATAGCCGTTTTCACCCATGAGAAGTCCAATAAAATTCTTTATCCAGAGCTTTTGATTTTAATAACCTGTTTAAGACTGCCAATCTGGTGTACTTTTCTGTGCGGAAATCCCTGGTATTGAAATTTTTTTCTTTCAATTTAGCGATCATTTTTTTCACTGATTTACCTAACGGCCACTGTTGTGAAATTTCGGGGAAAGTCTTATGGAATTTATGGAAATTGACTCGGTATGTCCTGACGTCATTTCCATGCTGATGTGTATAAATGATGACTGACTCAGGCAGTTCTTTCTTAATTTTTTCGGCAATATACCTGACCTGCAAATTATTCTTGTTAAAGCCGATATTAAAAACTTGACCGTTAATCAAATCAGGATCTACCTCTAAAAATTTTATAAAAATACTACTTAGATCCAAAACGTCGATTAATGGACGCCATGGTGTCCCGTCGCTCATGATAGTTATTTTTTTAGTGGCCAAGGCAACTGTAACCAGATTATTAACTACTAAATCATTCCTGAAATTAGGAGAATAGCCATAGACGGTTGAGTTTCTCAATAAGCCTACGCAAAATCTGTCATCGGTAAGTTTTTTTAATTCAATTTCGGCAGCTATTTTTGCCTTAGCATATGGAGTCAGCGGATTGATTCGGGAGGTCTCATCAACGATCCCGTTTTTGGCGATTCCGTAAATTGAGCATGATGAAGAAAAAAGGAATTTTTTGACACCTTCACGTTTGGCTTTCTGTGCTATTCTGACTGTTGACAAATAATTAATATCAAATGTCTTCTCTGGACGGATATCTCCGGTGATATCATTCGACAGTGCCGCCAAATGGATTACGGCAAAGTAGGGAGATAAATCCAGCTTGTCAATTTTCCGGATATCTTCTTTGATTAAGCGGTAATTTTTCAATCTTGATTTGTCGCGTGATTCCTCAAAATAACAATTATCTATCCCGGTCACCAAATAGCCGTTTTTTACCAGTTCTTCTACCAAGACCGATCCAATGTAGCCTTCTGAACCGGTGACCAGAATATTTTTTGACATTTATTATAAATGCAGGAATTTATAGTAACGGCCCATTAAATAGTTATATTTTTCTGTTACGCTATCCAAATTAGAAACAGATTCAATCTTATTATTAAAACCGTGATAAATCAATCTGACCTTTATCCAAATTATTTTAGGAATAATCAAAGAAACTATCAGATTGAACCATAATTTCATATCTTCTTTTAATTTTGGTTCAAGTTGCAATAATCTTCTGGCAAATCTTATTAAATTTTTATTGGTCGAATAGAGCTTTATCACGGGAAATAAACTGATATAATTTTTATAGTAATTGAATCTGTATAATGCTCTTTTTTTATTAGGTATCAGTTTGAACAGCTCCCGGTCATAAGTTTCAAATTCAAGCCTGTTATTTTTGACTATCCAAGACGGTTGGTGGTTGGTTACCTTGGTCCAGGTTATTACAATATAACAGTCTGAAAGAAAATACGCACCGTATTTCCTGGTATTATCAATAACAACTTTAAACCAGGGGTAAGTTTCACAATCAATAAATTTATCGGGAGTAATATTCTTATTTTTAAAGATGATTCCGGACATCATCCCGATATCTACCTCTTTATAAAAATCCAATATTTGATCGGTATTTGAATTAGCCTTTATTTTCTTATCATCGTAAAGAAGTATCAATTTTTTCTGCAATCCTGGCCCATAATAATTGCGTTCCAATATATTCAAGCGGACTATCCCATACTGATTCCTGTCCAGAAGATATTTAAGACGTCGTAAAGTATCTTCGGTTAAAATAAAATCATCGTCTCCCAGCGTAAAAATATATTTCCCGGAAGCGAGTAGCATGGCTTTCTTAATATTAGCCGGAAAACCGATATTTACCCTGTTTCTGATGAATCTGATATTTTTATCCTTAAAGGAGTTGACTATTTTAGCGGTATTATCGGTAGAAGCATTGTCGGAGATTACTATTTCATAATCTTTAAATGACTGGCGAAGCAGTATCTTTAAATTAGCTTTGAGAAAATTTGAGCGATTATAAGTAATAATAACAATCGAAAAATAAGGTTTTTTCATTATAATCTTAATCTGGAATTTAATATCATGCCTATATCGTTCTTTTCGGCTAATTTGATAGCATTCATCCTCAACTTTCTATAATAATTCTTATTATTGAACAATTTATCTATTGTAGGTACCAAATCGTTTTTTTTCAGGCTGATTACCAAACCGGCGCCTGATTTTCTGATATCCCTGGCTGTCGAGGATATATCAGTCATAATGACGGGTAATCCGCAAGCTAAATAATCCCGGGCTTTCATGGAATCGGAAAAATAAGTCCAGCTATATTGATTGGTATACAAGGCCAAACCGACAGCGGACCGGCAAAAAATACTTAACAGTTTTTTATGAGGCATCCGGCTATGGAAGACAATATTTTTTTTGATAGCCAGTCTCTCTATTTCACGACTGAAGGTTTCCTGCCAATTGGCAAGGCCAATGATTTTTAATCTGATGTCTGGATATTTATGAGTCAGCATCCTGATGGCCTGAAATATTAAAGAAAAATCGGTCGACTTCGGTGATGTGGTTACCAATACCATTTCATGCTTATTAATTTGATCCACAGTCAAACGTTTTATCTTATGAAAAAAAGGCGAGTTGGGTACAAAAAAATTGCGCTGTCTTTCCACTCCCTGTTTAATCCTAAGTGCGGTAATCCTGGATGATACATTCCAAACTTCATTAGCCAGTTTAATAACGAACCGGTCTGTAATGTGATAGAAGAAATTAAGAAATATATTGTCAAATCTCTTCAGAGTATAATCGGCCGTATAAAAAATTATACTATCTATCCTGTTAATTTTTTTTATTAAGATGCCAAATAAAGCATTTAAAGGATCGATACCAAGATAAATATCAACTTTGGAAAAATATTTTTTGATCAATTTAAGAGTTATAATCATTTCCTGCAGTGTTTTCAGAGGCAAGATTTGGCTGTTTAGATTCTCCAGCTTATAGTTAAATGGTCCGTTATAAATTCTGCCTGATACTTGAGTCGGTAATCCTCCATAAATCGGATGTTTAATCACCAGATAATTGACCTCTTTACTTTTCAAATAATTTTCCAATGAAGAACCGGTTCCGTAAACGGCTTCTCCGTCAGCAGCTATCAGCGCATGGGTAACAATAACAACATTTTTTTTCATCTTAGATCCATCTCCCTCATCATCATATCCAAACCTTCATCAACGGATATCGGCTTTATCTTTAATTCTCTTTCCATTTTGGCTGTAGAAAAACAGGTATTTGGCGGCCTTGGAGCCAACTGGCTGAAAAAATTGCTGCTAACCGGTAAGATATTTTTTCTTTCAAAATGGAACTTATCGACAACTTTCAGGGCTAAATCAAATCTGGAAATACAATCCCTGCCTGCTATATTAAAGGTATCATTCTTCTTATTTAATCCGACTACTTTTAAAACTGCATCAATGGCTTGACCAACATATAAATGATTATTATAGATGTCGTTAACGACTTTGACAGGTTTGTTCTTTTTCAACTCGCCAATCAACCAGGTAACCGGGTTTGGCCGCTGGCTAAATTGATGCCAGCCGTACATAGTCATTAGTCTGATAATTACCCAGGAGATCTTGCTGCGACGGATATCATCTTCACTGTCTGCCTTTGTCCGGCCATAAAAATCAACGGGTGTTCTTAATGAATTTTCTCCATATGGAGGTTTGCGGCCGTCATAAACAGCGTTGGTCGAAAAAAAAATCAGTAATGCTTTGACTTTCTCAGCGGCGGCGATGATATTCCGTGTACCCTCCACATTCACCTTCCAAGCCTCTTTTTGATGAATCTGGCAATAATCAACATTACCCAATGAAGCTGCATGGATAATTATCTTAGGAGCAGCTTTTTCAGCTATCCTGATAATATCTTTCTTATCAACTATATCTGCGGCGATGAAGTGATGAAAAGAAGTATCTTTATTTATTATTTTTCTACTGATACAGGTGATGGAGTATTGTCTGTTTTTTCTTAATCTTGAAAGAAAATTCCAGCCGAAAAGTCCCGAAGCACCGGTTAACAAAATATTGTCGGGCATAACTATAAATACTTTAAATATTTTCGCATCTCATCAGTTTTCAAATTTACTCCAATCAATCTTTTTGGCTTTTTGAATAATCTTTTCCGAAAACCTGTTTCTGATAAATCTAGCCGGTACACCTGCGACCAATGAATATGGTTTAACATCATTGGTTACCACAGCTCCCGCCCCAACAATAGCTCCACGACCTATCTTCACTCCGGGAAGTACTATTACATGAGCTCCCAGCCAAACATCATCTTCAATTGTGACCTTGCTGCCTTCGATACCCTGTCTGGAGATGGGTATTGTCCAATCAGTGCTTTTATGTAAGGCGGTGATTATCTGACAATAAGGTCCTATCATGACATATCTGCCGATTATTAGTCCTCCCCTACCGCCGATGTCAGTAAAATGATTTATCCCCGAGTAATCACCTATTCTGATGCCCTGCGGATGATATATCCTGCATCCGTCCAATATATAGACTCCTTTACCCACATATCCCATAAACAAACTCCAAAATATGGCTCTGTATCGGGCAATTTTGAATATTAAATAATTATATAAATTTTGCAGTATCATCAAATTCGATTACTAACTATTAAGTTCTTTATTAATGATCCCGACAATGGTTTTAATATCCCCGAATTTTAATGAGGAATAAATAGGCAGGCAGAGAACTCTGGCGGCAATATTCCGCGATATTGTCATGGAGCTATACAAATTCTTTCCTGACAGCTTTTTAATATATTCAAAAGCGGTGAGGTCAGGATAAAAATATTTTCTGGGCTTGATGCCACTTCGTAAAAAGCGAGTATAGACAGAATCTCTAATTCTCCGGTTCGGGAATAAAATCGGCATGTAGCAATAATTATGCTTAGCGGAAATTAATTTTTGAAACATAAGCAGACGGTTTATACCTAAGGACTGCCTGTATAGTTTAAAAATTTTTTTGTTTTTCTCTATTTTTCTATCAACTAAATCAAGATTACAGAGTCCCAGGGCTGCCTGCAATTCATTCATTTTGGCATTTATACCGGCAAGTTCCACCTCTTCTTCATTTTTTATTCCGAAATTTCTTAAGAGTTTCAACCTCTCATAAATCTTTTTGCTTTTTACAATAACGGCACCTCCTTCGGCGGTCGAAAAAATCTTGGTAGCGTGGAAACTTAAGGTGGAAATATCGCCCCATTTCAAAACTGATCTGCCTTGGTAACTTACTCCAAAAGCATGAGCTGCATCATAAATAATTTTTAAGCGGTGCCGGGCAGCAATTTTTTTAATTTTTCCATTATGACAAGGATTGCCATAAACATGGACAGCCAAAATCGCAGAGGTACGCGGGGTAATTTTTTTTTCTATTTCCTCAGGATTAATATTGAATGTTTCCGGATCAATATCGGCAAAAACAGGAGTTAATCCCTCCCAAATAATGGCGTTGGTGGTGGCCGGGAAGGTAAAAGGTGTCGTAATGATTTCGCCCTGGAGTTTTAAAGCTTTTATAGCCAGCTGTATGGCCAATGTGCCGTTGGCAACTAATAGCAAGTATTTAACTCCCAGGTATTCGGCTAATCTGGATTCCAATTGCCGAACATACTGCCCGTTATTAGTTATCCAGGCTGACCGCCAGATATTCTTAAGGTACCGGTTATATTTTACAAGGCTGGGCAGTTCGGTTTTAGTGACATTGATATAAATTTTTCTCATATCAGCCTATCCCAGTCAGAATCCGTCATTTTTCTTACAGGTTTGGCAGGTAATCCCATAGCCAAAAAGCCATCCGGTATATCATGAATGACTATTGATCCGGCAGCAATAAAACATTTTTTACCGATTCTTCGATTATGAATGATTGTCGTTCCAATGCCTATCCAACTGCCTTCACCTATAATCACGTTGCCGCCGATATGCGTACCCGGCCCGATTGTCACATAATCACCCAAAACACAGTCGTGGTTGATATTTGAATTGATGTTTATGATTGTATGTTTGCCGATAGTTATATCACAGGTTAAAACTACTCCTTTACTGATAAGACAGCCAGCTGCAATTTTCACATTATCCCAAACGGAAACGGAGGGATGAACCAATGTATCAAATTGTATTTTTTTCCGCTCCAGCTTTTGAATAAGATTTCTTCTTTTTGGGGATCCGATGGCTGCCATTATCAGTATATTCTTCTCGGGCTGCAATTTAGCCGCTGAAATAACAGGTCTGCCCAGCAACATTTTTCTTTTAGCTGATATGTATTTGTCTTCAACAACAAAGCCGGCGATATTATCCGAAAGACCCAGATCTTTATAAATATAATAAGTTTCCCTGGCCATATTACCGGCACCTAAGATATAGATTTTTTTATTCATGATTTAGCTTAAAAGTGGCGGGTTGTATTGATGATATATTATTTTTTAAGTAGACGATACCGGTTAATAATTTTAACAGTAATAAGGGTATAAACAAATGAAAATTGGGCAGTAACAGAGTATGCCATTTACCGTTTTCTATAAAAATAAAAAAATATCTGTAAGATGGACTGAACTGCTTAGAGACAATAGACTTATATATTTTATTATTTTTACTCCATTTCTCCCTGTAATAGCGGCATCCTTCAAAATAAGTCTTTTTTTTGCTGATTATCTTGCTAAAAGTTAACCCTTCTTCGTGATGATAGAGACTCCTTTGGCAATAACCGAATTTAGCTCCTTTCATTCTTAGCTGAATATCCATATCCCAATCAGCCGGGCCGCCTGATAAATTCAAATCATATCCAGAGGTTTTCAAAAAAATATCCTTTCTGATTAATCTGGCAGCATTGATGACTGTTCCGTCATAAAATCTTTTCTCCAATGTCTTTAGTCCTGAATAGAACTTACTGTGACTGACTACAATCTCGGGAATATACCAGGCAGTCACCTGACCATGAGATTCTGAATTTTGCCTGGCGAAACTTTCCAGTAGATCGTTATTTAACTCCATATCGTGATCCAAAACAAGTAACCACTCCCCTCGCGCTTTTTTCGCCCCTAAATTCCGCTGACGGCAGACCTGTGGAGGTTTTCCCGAAACGGTAAAAAAACGGCAACCGTAATTTTTACAAATACGCTTGGTATTATCCTGGCTTTGATTATCAACGATTAATATCTCAATTTTTTCTTTTGGATATTTTTGATTGACTATTCCGTCAAGGCAACTAATAATTATCTTTTCCGAATTATATGTTGGAATTATAATACTGACAGAGGGGTATTTCATGAGAGATGAATTACTTTAACAAACTCGCGATAACTTTTATCCCAGGAGTTTTTCTTAACCGATTTAAGACAATACTTTTGCAGCTGACGATAGAGTTTTTTATTGTTCATAAGCTTCAGCACCAATGTGGCCATCTCTGAAGGATGGTTGCTTTTGCAAACCAATCCCGTCTTTTTATCCGTGACAGACTGGGATAACCCGGGTACATTATAAACGACAGCCGGTGTACCGCAGGCTGCCGCCTCGGAAACAACAAATCCCCAACCTTCACTGACGGAAGTATGCAACAATAAATGGCATTTCTTTAATAAATTGATTTTTTTCTTTTCGGATATAAAACCGGGGAAATCAACCGCATCTGAAAGGGAAAGTCTTTTAACCAATGAGGATAACACGGTAAAATATTGTTTGTCTTGTATTCTTCCGACTATCCATAAATGGGCATCTTTTATGCTTTTTTTAATTTCGGCAAAAGCCTGAACCATAGCCTCCACATTTTTACCTCTGACTAACCTACCTATAAATATAAATGTAGGATTCAGACTTTTTACCGTAGGCTTTTTTAACGCTTTTACATTATTACCAAGGACATTGACACTGATGTTTCCGGAAGGTATGTTAAACTTGACCAGATCATTTTTAGTCGTTTCCGCAAAGGTCAAAAACCGTGTTTTACGGTAAGTCAGATAAAAATAGGGCTCAAGACACCGGCCGATAAAACCCAAAATCGTGCCGAATTGCCTTTTCCAGATTGGTTGCGCCACTTCAAAGATAAAAACAATGATTTTTTCTTTGACGTAGAGAGGAGTAAAGAACGGCACCCAATGTATCTGGTCAATTATCAGATCGACATTGTTTTTTAACATTTTCTGATAATAAAAATAAACCAAAAGAGGATGAAAAAGATAATTGTGGGGAAAGGACAAACCTAATCTGATGATTTTTACACCATCGACAGTTTCCCCTCTGAGGCTTCCTTTAAATGCCGGAGAGATAACTAAAACTTCGTGCCCATGACGAGCCAAATAGCCGGCATATTTATGGGTGACTATCTCGGCGCCGCCCGACCGGGGATTTTCCAGGTCCCGCCAGTTGAAAATTGCAATTTTCATTACACAAGCTAATGAATCTGTTTTTTAAAGAATAGCCATGAATTCGAAGCCAGTGAGGGTATTTTGGCTGCTCTCCGGCGGGATTGATAAAACCTGAGGATATAGAGCCGGTAAAAAATAGCCAGAGTATCCCAAAGAATAGCGTATACGGTTTTTAAGGTTGAGGCATGAGTCAAATCATTGAAATTGTATTTCAACTTGATCGGAGCTTCATAAATTCTCCTAAAACCGAGATGATAGGCCACAGCCAGCATTTCCAGATCAAAAGCGTACCTTTTGACTACCAGCCTGGGCAGCATTTTCTGTAAGACTTTCCTTTTGAAGATTTTAATGCCGGCCTGGGTATCGCGGACGTTAAGCCGGAACAGCAGAAAAACAAGGAGCTGATAAACGCGGCTTAAAAACCTCCGGCCGAGCGGATATCTGACGATTGAAGCCGGATGCCTTTTTGAGCCGACAATGATATCAGCGTTGTACCATTCCAAATGCTCAAGGAGAATGGAGATGCCGTTCGGATCAATTTCCATGCCGGCATCTATAAAGGCAATATAATCACCGGTAGCCTTGGTCATGCCCAGCCTGACCGCATGCCCTTTTCCCTGATTTTTCTGATAAACCAGAATTTTGATATCCGGGGAAGCAATCTTTCTGATTGATTTGTAGGTTCCGTCTCCGTAGCCATCAACAACCACGATAATTTCGTAAGGATATCTGATATTTTTCAGCGTTTTCTCCAGCCTTTTGACATCTCTGACAATGGTTTTTTTTTGTCTGTAGGCAGGAACAATAACGGATAATTTATGGAAGCTTTTATTTGAGATGTAAGGCATAAGTTCTGATTTTACGGATTATACTATAAATTTCCGCTGATTCCTTTAGGTATAGGTAGGTCAGGGCAAACAGCAAAAAAAGTAAATTGACGACAATGTTGACGTTGATGATTTGCGTCAGGGAATTATGGAAAAAGGCCAACATGACTACCTGTAGCAGGGGGAAAAACAGCAAAAAATAGAGTATCCGGTTATATGATGCCGATAAAAAGAAAAAAGTCAGAATGGCA
>Ga0155407_102_pt2 | contig 10646 bp, 9 predicted proteins | sample RifCSPhighO2_02_FD_106375 | JGI IMG/M metagenome (GOLD analysis project Ga0155407, IMG submission 106375) | Candidatus Gottesmanbacteria bacterium RIFCSPHIGHO2_02_FULL_39_14
AAAAATAATCTATGGTACACTCGCCCCCGAAGGTGCCGTCATGAAATTATCAGGCCGGGAAATGGATTTTTTTCGGGGTCCGGCCCGGGTTTTTGACCGTGAGGAAGACAGTTTAGATGCCATTCTTTCCGGCAAAATAAAAAAAGGCGATGTCGTTGTTATAAGAATGGAAGGTCCCAAAGGCGGGCCGGGTATGAGGGAAATGCTTTCTCCCTCGTCAAGCTTAATTGGAGCCGGTCTGGGAAACACGGTTGCTCTTATCACCGACGGCCGTTTTTCCGGAGGTACTCATGGTATCATGGTCGGCCATATTTCACCGGAAGCCTGTGTTGGCGGCCCGATTTCTCTTGTCAAAGATGGGGATATGATAAAAATTGATTTAAAAAAGAAAACAATAGATTTGGAAATTAGCAAGCTCGAATTCAAAAAAAGAAAATCCAAATGGGTTAAACCAAAAGCTCATTACAGTAGAGGAGTATTGGCTAAATATGCCGAATTAGTTTCCAGCGCATCATTAGGCGCCATATTAGGCGCCACAACCAAGGTTTAACCTTGGCAACAGAGCAATATGAAAACCAAATTGAAAGAAGGCCAAAAAGTTCAAGGGGCAGACATCATTTGCGAATGTTTAATAAGGCAAGGCATAAAATGCATCTTCGGTTATCCCGGCGGAGCAAACATTCCTATTTATGATGCGCTCTATAAATATCCCCAATTAAAACATGTTCTGGTCAGACATGAACAGGGTGCTGCCCATGCAGCGGAAGGTTATGCCTGGGCCACCGGTCGTCCGGGTGTCTGTTTTGCCACATCCGGTCCCGGAGCTACCAATTTGGTTACAGGCCTTGCTGATGCTATGCTCGATAGCATTCCCATTGTTTGCATCACCGGTCAGGTTCCCTCTCCGCTCCTTGGTTCCGATGCTTTTCAGGAAGCCGATGTATTAGGAATAACCTTACCTATCACCAAACATAATTATCTGGTGACTTATACCGAGGATATCGCCCCCGTCATGCACAAGGCTTTTTATTTGGCTGTGACCGGTAGGCCCGGTCCGGTTCTTATCGATATCACCAAAGATGCCCAGGTCAATTACGCTGATTTTCATTATCCGAAGTTTACTGATTATCTGAAAAATAAATTAAAAATAAAAGCCACTCCGGAAGAAGTCACTCAAATTGTTAATGCTCTAAATTCTGCCCAAAAACCCCTTATTATCGCCGGCCATGGTCTGCTCCTCTCCGGTGACGGCACCACTCTTTTAAAAGTTGCCGAAAAACAGGATATACCTATCACCTTAACTCATCTGGGTCTGTCAACCATTCCCCATAAGCACCGTCTTTTTATGGGCATGCCAGGTATGCACGGTCATGTTCCGGCCAACCGCGCTCCGTTGGAAGCCGATGTTATATTGGCTGTGGGCATGCGTTTTCACGACCGGGTTACCGGTAAGGTTTCCGCTTACGCCCCCCAGGCTAAAATTATTCATATCGATATTGATCCTTCAGAAATCGGTAAAAACGTCATGCCTGATATTGGGGTGGTTGGCGATGCCAAAGCAGTCTTGAATCAAGTTTTACCGAAATTAAAGCCCAAACAGCATTCCTCCTGGCTTGCTCAGTTTGAGGTTTGGAAAAAAGAGGAAAAAGAAAAAGTGTTTATGCCTGAATTAGGTAGTCATAAATTGAAATCAGCCCAGGTCGTTGCTGAACTGGCCGAACAGACCGATTACCAGGCTACCATTGTGGCTGACGTTGGTCAGAACCAGATGTATGCCGCCCGTTATTATCCTTATCAGAAGTATAATACCCATTTCACTTCCGGAGGCTTGGGCACTATGGGATTTGCCCTTCCCGCCGGCATGGGAGCCAAGCTTGGCGATCCCGATAGGGAAGTCTGGATTGTTATCGGCGATGGCGGAATTCAGATGACTATCCAGGAATTGGCTACCATTGTTCAGGAACGTCTTGATGTCAAAATTGCCCTTTTGAATAATAATTTCCTGGGTATGGTAAGACAATGGCAGGAATTGTTTTATAAAGGCAATTATGCCGAAACCAGATTGAAAAATCCCGATTTTCAGCTTCTTGCGGCAGGTTTTGGCATAAAATCGGCAAAAGTAAAAGACCTTTCCTCCGCCCGGAAAGCCATCGCCGCTGCCCGGAAATATAAAGGTCCCTATTTAATCGAATTTATCGTTGAAGCGGAAGAAAATGTCTTTCCTATGATTCCGGCCGGCGCCGGCATTGACGAAATGGTCGTAAGCATTGAAGATCTGAAAACAAAATAAGTGATGACTAATAAATTGAATAATATAATCATTTGGGCGGAAAACAAGCCGGGTGTTTTATATCGTATACTTTGGTTATTTCGCCGTAAGCAGTTTAATATAGAATCGGCAACTGCCGGCCATTCGGAAATACCCGGAATATCCCGAATCACCATCACGGTTTTAGGTAATGAAAATCTGGTCAAGAATATGTGTAAGCAACTTGCCAAATTAATAGAAGTTGTGAAAGTTGAAGATGTGGTAGACGACTTGCTTGTCTCCCGCGAACTGGCATTAATGAAAGTAGCTGTCAAAGATAAGGAAGAAAAAAACGATATCCTAAGGATTATTGAGCATTTCCGCGGTCGGGTGATTAATATGGCCAAAAATTCATTGATAATTGAGATTACCGGCACGGAAGTTAAAATAGATGCTTTTTATGAAAACATGAAGGAATTTAATATTATGGAGTTTGTCCGTACCGGCCGTACGTCATTATTTAAATAAATATTTGTCAAGGTGGCACCTTGACATAGAAAGGAGACTTTAATGTCTAAAATAAAATTTGCCGATACTGTTGAAAATGTTATAACTAGAGAAGAATTTCCTCTTGAAAAGGCCAGAAAGGTACTAAAAATTGAAACTATTGCCGTTATCGGCTATGGCGTCCAGGGGCCGGCCCAAGCCTTAAATCTTAGAGATAACGGTTTTAATGTCATTATAGGCCAAAGAAAACCCTCTCCCTCCTATGACAAAGCTGTGGCAGACGGTTGGAAACCCGGTAAAACTTTATTTTCCATTGACAAGGCAAGCTATCAAGGCACAATTATTGCTTATCTTTTATCCGATGCCGGCCAGGTTGCCCTTTGGCCTACAGTTAAAAAATATTTAACTCCCGGTAAAGCTCTTTACTTTTCTCACGGATTTGCCATCACTTACCGCAATCAGACTGGAGTTGTTCCTCCCAAAGAAGTTGATGTCATCTTAGTTGCTCCTAAGGGTGCCGGAAGATCGGTTAGGCTCAATTTTCTTAACGGTTCGGGTATCAACTCCAGCTTTGCCGTATTTCAGGATGCCACCGGTCGCGCCCTTGATAGAGTCAAAGCCATGGGTTTAGGCATCGGTTCAGGTTTTCTTTTTGAAACCACTTTTGAAAAAGAAGTCTATAGTGATCTGACCGGAGAAAGAGGAGTTCTTTTGGGTGCTATCGCCGGAATAATGGAAGCCCAATATTATGAACTCCGTCGACGGGGACACACTCCTAGTGAAGCATTTAACGAGACAGTAGAAGAGGCTACTCAGAGCCTCGTCCCGCTTATAGCTCAAAAAGGCATGGACTGGATGTATGCCAATTGTTCAACCACCGCCCAAAGGGGAGCGTTGGACTGGAAAGGCGAGTTTAGAAAAGCGGTTGAGCCTGTTTTTAAAAGACTGTATCAGCGGGTTAAAGAAGGCAAAGAATCCACTATAGTTCTAAAAGCCAACTCCCGTCCTGATTATAAAGAGAGATTGAAAAAAGAGCTTTCGGAAATGGGAAACAGTGAAATGTGGCGGGCAGGTGCCAAAGTCAGGGAACTTCGGCCCGAAAACTGGAAAAAAGGAAAAAAATTGTCATCCCGAGCGCAGTCGAGGGATCTCTCGCGAATGCGAGCTCAAACAAGTTGAGAGATTCTTCGGTTTTCAACCTCAGAATGACAAACTTAACTTATGACCGATAGTTTCTATCACCTGGAATGTTTTCTCTGTCATAAAAAAACAGATGAAAGCCAAAATACCACTGTCTGCCGCTTTTGCGGTGGTTCTTTGGATGTAATTTATAATTACCGGCACCTCCGGGAGCTTATTAATGCTTATGTTTTAAGAAACACCCCGCCCAAAGTCATAAAGTATCTTGATTTTTTTCCGTTTAAACAACGGCATAATCTTATTACTTTGGACGAAGGCAATACCAATCTTCATAAAGCTGTCAAACTCGGACGGAAAATTAATCTGGAAAAACTCTATATTAAAAACGAAGGATTAAATCCGACAGGTGCTTTCAAAGACCGCGGCAGCTTTGTTGAAATCAATAAAGCCAAACAGCTAGGTTTTAAATCGGTTTGTGTCGCTTCAACCGGCAATATGGCCGCCTCCGTAGCCGCTTATTCAGCTCAAGCCGATTTGAGCTGTTTCGTTTTTGTGCCGGAAAATACTCCCCGGGGAAAACTCGCTCAGGCTATTTCTTACGGAGCCCATGTTATCCAAATCAGAGGTACATATTCTGATGCTTATAATTTGGCCCAAAAAGTTGCCCAACATTACCGTTATTATCTGGCGGGTGACTATGCCTTCCGCAGCGAAGGACAGAAATCGCTTGCCTATGAAATCTGCGAGCAGTTATGGTTTGGTAAAATTGATTGGGTTCTCGTGCCTGTTGGTATGGGAACTAATTTAGCCTCCATTTGGAAGGGTTTTAAGGAATATCATTTATTCGGATTAATTACGCACTTGCCCAAATTGGTAGCTGTTCAGGCCGCAGGTGCTTCACCGATAGTTGATGCTTTTAATAATCACAGAAACGTCATTCCTGTAGACAAGCCGCAAACCGTCTGTTCCGCCATAGCTGTCGGCAATCCATTAGATGCCCCTAAAGTCATGGCTAGCCTTGTCGAATCAAAAGGCCGGGCTGTTTCGGTAACTGATGACGAAACGCTTACTTCCCAGCAGGAATTGGCCAAACTGGAAGCTCTTTATGTTGAGCCATCCTCAGCCACAGTCATTGCCGCTCTTAAGAAATTAGTCAAAAAAGGCCTTATAAAAAGAACTGACACCGTTGTTTGTATAGCTACCGGTGCCGGATTGAAGGATCCGGCTACCACCCTGAAAGTTATTGCTGATCCTCCGGTAATTACACCTCTTCTTTCTGAAGTGGAAAGGGTTATCTCTTCTGATTTTCTTTCGCTCCGGGCCGGCTCGGTCGGTGAAAAAGAAAAGCTTATTTTTGCCCGGGTACCAACTTTCTCCAAAGTTAAAAAGACAATTAAAAAAGAATTTAATTTAAATCTTGATGACCAAACCCTGAAAATAATCAGAAATCTAATTGCCAAATTTATTAATATTAAAGGCAAAAAAATCGTTAAAGCCGATCTCCAGTCTATTATTGAAACCGTTACCGCTGATGAAAGAAGGAAAAAAATTCTGGAGGTAACGGATTTTCATATAGAAACATTTAAAAAGAAAAAACCCTTTGCTGAAGTTACCGTCAGAATTAACGGCCGGGATTATTCTACTCGGCATGAAGGGGTAGGCCCGGTTGATGCCGCCATTAAAGCCATCACCTCGGTCATTAAAAAAAAGGACAAAGTCAATTTCAAACTTACTGATTTTTCAGTTGAGATCCCCACTACCGGTTCCGACGCCACCGTTGAAGCTACAATGGTCCTTCAGGATGAATTCGGTACCCAGGTGGTTGAGAAGGGGACTTCACCCGATATCATCGTCGCCTCTATCGAAGCCTACGAAAAAGGGTATAATGAACTTGTTTATCAGCGGTCCAAAAACGGGAAGGAAAAATTATGAAAAAAGCAATTCTTGCAAAGAAGGGTTATCAACCTATTGGTCCATACTCTCAGGGAATTATATCAGGTAATCTGGTTTTTGTTGCCGGTAATATAGGAATTGATCCCAAAACAAATGCTTACGCTCCCGGTGACATTCAGGCACAAACTGAACAAACCCTGAAAAATATTGAAGAAACTCTAAAAGCTGCGGGACTGACATTGCGAAATATTTTAAAAACCACAGTATACCTAAAAGATTTCAATGATTTTCCAAAAATGAATGAAACCTATGCTAAATTTTTTGAAAAACCTTATCCAGCCCGGGCGACTGTTGAGGTATCCCGATTGCCAAAAGATGCCCTTATAGAAATAGAATGTATTGCTTATAAAGATTATTCAGACCGGGGCGAATCCGGTTGTTGCGGCGGCTGCTGTTAATATAATGTCAACCGAAACATACCTGCCGTTTGCCTTTTTCGAAGGAAAAATAATTCCTACCGAACTGGCCAAGGTCAGCATTATGACCAATGCCCTCCAGTACGGTAATGCAGTGTTTGGTGGTATCCGGGGTTATCAGGCCAACAACAAAAAAAATTATTATATTTTCAGAATTGAAGATCATTACCGCCGCCTAATGTCCAGTCTTAAAATACTTAATCAGAAGATACCATATAATTTGGATTTCCTGGTCAAAACCACTGTCGGACTGGCTGAAAAAAACCTCCCCAAATCCGACTTTTATATTCGTCCCATTTCTTATGCCGCCAATTACGAGATCTCTCCGGATCTGTCAAAAGTTAATTTCGATTTCGCTATTTATATGATTCCTTTGGGTGAATATCTCCCTGTTAATAAAGGTTTAAAGCTCATGATCTCCAATTGGGTCAGGATAAATGACAACATGATTCCGGCCCGGGGCAAGGTTTCCGGAGGCTATATCAATTCCTCCTTGGCCAAAGGTGATGCCGCCAGACTTGGATTTGACGATGCTTTGTTAATCGGTAATGATGGTCATCTTACCGAAGCCTCAAGTGCCAATTTTTTTATGGTCAGAGACGGGTATTTAATTACTTCTCCCAAATATGCTGATGTTTTGGAGGGTGTCACCCGCCGCACCATTTTGCAATTAGCCCATGATTTGGGAATCGCGGCCGTTGAAAGAATGATTGACCGCACCGAGGTTTATATAGCTGATGAAGCATTTTTGACCGGCACCGGTGCCCAACTTGCCTGGATAGCCGAGATTGACGGAAGAGTTATCGGAAATGGGAAAATTGGCCCCATTTCGGCAAAAATCCAAAAACTTTTTTTCAATATTGTCCGGGGTAACGAAAAAAAATATTCCTCCTGGCTCACTCCTGTCAAGGTTTAACCTTGGCATTAGAGCATCTTGACAATGAAATCAAAAATTTCTCCATTTTCCGCATTCAAAATTCGTGATTTCCGCCTGCTTTGGTTGGGCCTTCTAATTTCAAGAATTGGCAGTGAAATGCAGGTGGTGGCAGTTTCCTGGCAGGTTTATCTTCTGACCGGTTCTGCGTTCTCATTAGGGATAATCGGTCTTGCTCGCTTTCTGCCTGTATTATTTTTTTCATTAATTGGAGGTGTAGCAGCTGACCGTTATGATAGAAGAAAAGTTATGCTGTTCTCTCAGATTGCCATGGCCTTTTTTTCCGTTGTATTGGCTATCACTACTTGGAACGGTACTGTCAGCGCTTCAGTAATATATTTAATGATTGCTGCTAATTCATTAGCCAGCGTTTTTGATACGCCTGCCCGTCAGTCGATTGTGCCTTTGCTTGTTCCTAAAAAACAGTTTGTTAATGCAATTTCTTTAACCACCACCATGTGGCATGCAGCCATCGTATTGGGTCCGACCATTTCCGGATTTACCATTGCCTCATTGGGAATTGCCAGTGTTTATATTATTAATGCTGTCAGTTTTATAGCTTCTATTATTTCCTTACTCCTTCTGAAAAGGGGCGGCAGGGAAGTTGCCACCCGAACCTCATTTTCGTTAACGGATATAACTGAAGGTTTAAGTTTTGTCTTTAAAACCCCGCTGATGATATCCAGTATGCTTCTGGATTTTTTCGCCACTTTTTTCTCTTCGGCAACGGTCTTATTACCCATTTTTGCCAAAGATATTTTACAGGTTGGGCCTCAGGGTTTAGGTATTCTTTATGCCGCTCCTTCCATTGGAGCTATTTCAGGCGGTTTATTGATCTCGTCATTTAATAAGATTAATAAACAAGGAAAGCTTTTGATTACAGGAGTTTTAATTTATGGTTTGTCTACCTTTTTCTTTGGTTTTACCCGTAATTTTTTAGTGTCTTTAATTTTTCTCTTTTTCACTGGATTTGGAGATGTCATTTCAACTATTATCAGAAATACTATTCGTCAAATGGTCACGCCCGATTATCTTCGTGGTCGCATGGTTTCTGTTAACATGATCTTTTTCATGGGTGGCCCGCAGTTAGGTGAGGTTGAAGCCGGCTTCTTGGCTGCTACTGTAGGCGCTCCGTTGTCGGTTTCAATAGGCGGATTAGGTACGATACTAATTACTCTTTTAATTGCCTATTTCGTTCCCAAATTGCGTAAATATGAAGGTCACGAAGTCATCATGAGTTAGTCCCAATCTTGTCAAGGTTAAACCTTGACAATAGGGTGTTACTACGATAAAAATAATATAAATGCCTTCTAAAAACATAGTAAAACAATATCTAGAAAACGGCATTTACCATATATATAATCGTGGAGTTGAAAAAAGAATTATATTTAAGGATAAGAAAGACTGTATTGTTTTTTTGCATTATCTGAAATTATATCTTTCACCGGTTAATGATTTATTGGAAGATAAAACAAAAATATTAAGAATGAACAGATATATTAGAAAGAATTTAAGTAGTGAAATCAATCTTATAGCTTTTGCTCTCATGCCAAATCACATTCATTTAATTATTAAGCAATTTTCCTTAAATGGAATAGTAAAACTAATGCAGCGTTTAACGACAGCTTATGTCATGTATTTTAATAAAAAATATCAAAGAATTGGTTCTTTATTTCAAAATACATATAAAGCTGTACTTATTGAAAAAGATGAATATTTGTTACATTTAAGCCGTTATATTCACTTAAATCCTATGAAAGATAATTTAGCAGCTAAATTTTCAGAATTTTCGAGTTATTCTTATTTTCTTGGAGATAAAAAAGTATCCTGGGTAAAACCGAAAGTTATTCTTGATTATTTCAAGAGTGCAAAAAAAGAAGGTAAATACAGATTTAATTCTTATCAAAGTTTTGTTGAAGACTATAAAATCGAGCCCGAAAAAATCGTTGGAGATTTAAAACTGGAAGACGAATACTAACCGTTGCCAAGGTTTAACCTTGACATAGAGATGGAAATATTTCTTTCGTTATTCACAAAAATTATTCCTCTTTATATTTATATACTTTTTGGATTTATTACCGGGAAATATTTGAAAATAAATAAACAATATATAGCTGCTTTATTAATTTATATTATTGCCCCTTTGGTAATATTTCACGGTCTTTATACAAGTAAGATAGATTGGAGGATCATCGGTTTGCCGCTGATTTTTCTGGGAATTGCCTGTTTAATCAGCTTAACTTTCTATTTTCTGTTGAAATCATATTTTAAGGATAATACCAGAAATCTTTTGGGATTTTCAGCCGGTAACGCCAACACCGGATATTTCGGTTTGCCTGTTTCAATTATTCTCTTCGGGGAAAATGCCGTAAACATTGTTACTTTGGCAATTATTGGCATGATTCTCTACGAAAATACTCTCGGTTTTTTCATTACTGCCCGCGGAAATCATACCGTTGGGGAAAGTGTTAATAAAATTATCAGATTGCCTGCTGTTTATGCTTTTATTATCGGATTGCTTTTTAATGTCGTAAATCTCAATTTAGGACCGGTTTATTACGGAATTATATTTTTTGTCCGCCAAATTTATTCTGTTTTGGGGATGATGATAATCGGAATGGCTTTATCCGAAATCTCCAAATTCATCATGGATTGGAAGTTTATTATTCTTACTTTCCTTGCCAAATTTGCCGCTTGGCCACTATTAATGATTGTCTTCATCAGTATGGATAATAATTTTTTCCATATCTTTGACGGTATTACCCATCAGATAATGCTGATTCTCTCTGTTGTTCCGCTGGCAGCCAATACTGTTGCCTTTGCCACGCTTCTCAAGGTCCAACCCCAAAAAGCTGCAGTCACCGTTCTTCTGTCAACCGTTTTTGCTTTATTTTATATTCCCTTAATAGTTTCAGTTTTTCTCTAAAAACACTCTGATTTTTTCTCCCATTTCATGAGTCCCGAGTATTTTTTTTGGATCTGTTTTCTCACTTAATATATCTTTTGTCCTGTACCCTTTTTGGATAGTTCTTTCAACTGCTTTTTCTATTGCTTCAGATTCTTTTCCCAATCCAAAAGACATTCTCAACATCATTGCCGCTGAAAGGATTGTTCCGATTGGATTGGCAATATTTTTCCCGGCTGCTTTGTTGAATGCTCCGTGAATTGGTTCATACAAGGCATACTTTTCTCCTATTGATGCCGAAGGTAAAAGCCCGATGGATCCAGCTATTACCGATGCCTCATCAGTTAATATATCTCCCATCATATTTTCAGTCAGGATCACATCGAATTGTTCCGGGTTTTTTATCAGTTGCATTGCCGCATTATCCACATACATATGCGTTATTTCGATATCTGGATAGAATTTAGCAATTTCATTTACGGTTTCTCTCCATAGGCGTGATGTTTCCAAAACATTAGCTTTGTCAACGGAAATTACTTTCTT
>Ga0155407_111_pt1 | contig 10451 bp, 5 predicted proteins | sample RifCSPhighO2_02_FD_106375 | JGI IMG/M metagenome (GOLD analysis project Ga0155407, IMG submission 106375) | Candidatus Gottesmanbacteria bacterium RIFCSPHIGHO2_02_FULL_39_14
GTTACCGGCCACACCAGTCCCTTAACTACTTGACTCCTATGGAGTATTATCAATCGAAAAAGAAAGGAGAAGTCTACGGGAGGTAATGAACCAGGACAGCATTTTGACATTAACCCTATAGTACGCTATGATTGCCACTGTATGTTTGATCGACTTGAATTTGGACTCCAAAATACTGGTTCATCTAAAGATAAGTTCTTAGCTTCCGCAGTAGAATTATTGAGAAAGATACGGGGTCAAGACATTCCGATTAAAGAAGAAATTCCTGAAAGAAAAGGATTTTCTGAAGAAACTCAGAGGCAACTTGAAGGCCTTGGATATGAAATAATACCGCTTAATGACAAAACTATTCAAGCATTTCGGGCGGAAGGACGTCAGATACGATCATCACTTCCAGAAGATACTGAGAAAATAATATTTCCACCAAGGTGGGTTAGAGATCATAATCAGCGTGTAAGAAAAACACAGCAATTATTAGCTACACCTTCCAGATTCAGTGAAGTTACTTTTTACCCAGATAAGCTTTTGCTTCCTGAAAGTCATGGTTTGACACTAAATGAGCATCGTCAGAGAGTTGGTGAATTGAATGCGGGACTACATATTGAAGGTGCGCAAGTCGTAATTGGCGAAGCAGTTGATTATTTGGGACTAGTTTTTAATCGTCTTGATACATCTGGTATATCTTTATTTCCAGAGAAAAAGCTTGGTCCAGGTATCAGAACTACAACTCCAACTTGGGAAGGAGAAACTATAGTCTTATTGTTTTATCAAAGACAAAGATCGGATGCTTTTATTCTTGATTCTTATTCTGGAGACACCCGGAGTTCATACGTGATGCCACTTGTTGTACCGGCATAAACTTTCAAAATGCTTGAACGATTTAAAATATGGCTTCAAAGACTTCATATAGAAGAACGAGTAAGCCCCTCACGAAAAATATCAATTTTCCGATACACTTTTATTGCAAGCAACCCCCGATAAATCAGAAGGTGCAGACGTCATTTTGACAGATTCGAAAACGCTTATAATAACTTTCCCACTTACCTGTTACTCATGATATATACAAAGAAATATTTTTATCTTATGCTCATTGACCACCATTTTATCAGATACTAAAGTCCTTACTGATCACTTCAGATCCCTCGACTTCGCTCGGGATGACGGGAATTATTTCTCGGAATGACGGGAATTATTAAATAAATGGGACACTAATTGATAGAAGTCAGGAAGGGTAGTTACAGAAGCGAATTTAAAACTTCTTCTACTTCTATATATTCGGGGCTGGCGGCGGGATAGAGCTTTAGGGCTTGGTCCAGATGCCGGCGGGCTTCCTCATTGTTATTTTTCTTAATTAAGACTAATCCCAACTGATAATGAGCTTTGGCCAAATCATTTTTAAGTTTTAGAGCCTGGAGGAAATATTTTTCAGCATTATCAAATTGATCCTGATCGAAATACAACTGACCTAGAGTGATATAATTATTGGGATTAACCGGATCAAGAATCACAGCCTGACGGGCGGCTTCGATTGCCCATTTGTCTGCGCCTTCGGCATAACTGGCGAGAGAGGCATAAATTTTGGATAAATTCAGCCAGTTAAAAACATTGGTTTTGTTCAACTTAACGGCTAATTTTCCTTCTTCGATAGCCTGCTGGGCCAATTTGGGGATTTTCTGCAGATCAACAGGGGCGGGATTTTCTTTTTTGGACAGACTATCGGCTAATAGGAGTGAAGTTTGAGCAATAGCCAGATGATATTTATCAATGTAGGGATTGAGTTTCATTGCCTGTTTTTGCTTATTATAGGCATCCGTCCCATCTTGAGCGTCTAAAGCATAAAACGACTGGCGGTAATAAACCTCAGCTAAATAGGCTCTGATTGAGAGGTAAGAGAAAAGTGCGGCGAGAACAAAAGTGAGCAGGGGAAAGGCATAGATAATAAAGCTTAATTTATGAAGATTAATAGTTCTGATTTCAGAGGATTGGCAAGCTAGGGCAAGAAAGACGATCAGGAGTATCATTATGGCAATACTAGCCGGCAGGAAGGCTAAAAGGAGAATGAGTATAAGTAGACTGATGTGATAGGGAAAGAGTTTGGGGTATTTGACCAGGAAATAGCAAATAGATATAAAGATATAAATGTATATAAATCCAGTTATGATTCCTGCTTCGGATAACATATTAATCAAGAATGAGGAAGATGAAGAAAAGGTGATATTCCAAATGGGTGTTTGATTTATGGAAGCCGGTTTGCCCAGAGTGAAGGCTGCAAGAAAATTGGCAGGTCCAACTCCGAGTAGAACTGCCTTGGGATTTTGGATAACCCGGGAAAGAATGGAAAAACCGATGGAATTAGGCAGAAGGATAGGCCTTTGGTCGGCTAAAAGATGCAGAAGGATGGTAAATTCGGATGCAATGATTATCAAAAGCATAAAGAAAGGGAAAAAATGGAAACGCAGAGAAAGGGAGGCAACAACAAAAACAATAATTATCAGGAAAAAGAGGGCGGTTGACAGCAGATTGCCGGTGGGAGTGATAACACTTAAAGGCGTGAACCCAAGATACATGAGTATGGTGTAGATGCCGGCAAGAGCTGTTCCTAAAACAAGCATTTGTGAGAGAAAGAAGCGGAATTTTGGATTATTTTGGTTTTGAAATAGAAGAAAAAAGATGAAGAGAAATAACCAAGTTGAGGTTGACTGACCGGTGATGAAAGTGAGAAAGATATTGGGAGAGTTGATAAATGATGAAATGATATAGATTGATGCTATTAGAAATAACGGTAACAGATAGGGGCTTTTTATTATATTTATTTTCCGACTGAAAGCAATTTTTAGTGAGTTTAGAATTAATAAAAAAGCAGTGGTGATTATTAATAGCAAGAGTTTACTTTGTTCGGAAGGTTCAAAGGTGAAATTAAGGTAGAAAATAGGAAAGATGAGGAAAAAGACAGAGAGGATGATACGGATTAACAGATTCAATGCATTTGGCATAATATCGTCTTCACTAGAAACAATTTAGATCGAATTGGCAAATATAATTGTCTGCTTTTTTTATACAGCGGGAGAGCGGACCGCAGGATAAGCCTACGCCTGTCGAATGGCCGCAATTTTGGCAGAAACCGCATTGATTTAATTGACAGTTTGACGTTGGTGGATCGGCAGCTCCCAGGATATTAGTCCGAGTTTGGTTTGGAATGCGGGAAAAAAGCAGGAGAGAAATGATAAAAGAGAAGAGAAGAATGACGGGAATGAAGCGATCGGATAATATTTTATTTATTAGATTGGTCATTTTTATTTATTATAACTTAATTAACTAACCACCAGTTAAAGGTGATATCTTTTGTAATATTGTTATCTAGAGCGATAGTGAAATAGGGGCGGCATAATTGGTCGTTGGTCGTTGGTCGTTGGTCGTTTGGAGAACAGGGTTGTTTATTGGCTACATAAAGAGCGCTTCCGTCAGTGGCGGAAGTCGGGGTTAAATAGATTAAGGAGTTAGCAGTTAAACTATCGTTATATATTATTAATTGCTGATAGGTAGCGGGGATGGTGGCCGAACCGATGGTGCCGTCCAGACTCAATTTCTTAGCCAGCAGTTCGCCTTTAAATCTGGCATTGCCCCGGCTATCAATAGAAGCAACGGATTCATTCCGGTTATTAATTAAAAGCTGACCAAAGCCGCCAATACGGCTATTTTCCGCCAGCTGAGAAGAGGGTGAAGCATCTGTCAGAGTGATAGTCAGATCTGTTTGACTAGCTTTTATTTCCGAGGTAACGAGGCCATTTTGGGCAATAATTTCCCCGGCAACCATGAGGTTACCCTTGGAATCAACCAGGAGTTTACCACCCATAAAGTCGATCAATTTAGGACTGGTCAGGTATAAAGAGTCGCTGAGGGCGGCAATTTTATTGTTTTCCATAACAATGGTGCCGTCAATAAGAAGCTGACCGGAGATAGAGGTATCCGCTAAAGTGGTCGGAGAGGTGATTTTGACGGGCTGTTCAATTTTTATTAAACCCTCCGCGTCGATAGCAGGGAACGAGGAAGACCCCAGCTGGTAATCAGGATTGGTCAGGAATTCCCGCATTTTTTCATAGAGGGTGAAGAGGGATGCAGTGTTTTCATCAGTATTAGAGATCAAACTATCCAATTCAGAGTCAGACAGAAGAGAAGAGGATGAAGATGCAAGATCAGGTTCTAGGTTAGAGGGACTAGGTTCTAGGGAAGGCTTAGGAGAAATACTAGGTTCTAGGTTATAAGGACTAGGTTCTAGTTGCGGAGACGGGGAGATGGAAGGTTGTAGGTTTACTTTTTCGATGAGTTTTCCAAATGATGATTTGAGTTCGTCAATTTGACTAGACTGGATATTATCCGCATAGAGAGTGCCGGAGACAGAAGCAATATCTGTCGTAAGGTTTTTGGATTGCAGATTTTCTGTTGTCAGGTTTTGAGTGCTGACCGAACCTTCAATTATTATCTCCTCGTCTTCAACCAAAGGAGAAATAATGCCAACGGAGAGGTTTTGGGTTTTGATATTTTCAGCTTCGATAACAGCGGAAACGATACTATCTGACCGGATAGAACCGGCAATTAATGTATCAAATGACGATAATACTTCAGAAATCCCAACGGAAAGAATTTCTTTAGCCGTAAATAAATCTTTCCGGACAAGATTCAATATTTCGGTTAGTCCTTCGGAGGCCGGGGTTGGATCATACCAGCCAATATTGACAAAAACCATAATTTCGCCGCAGATAATATCTGCCTGCGTTATATCAGAGTTGGATTGCGACGGGCAGGGAATAGTTACACCTGCCGGGAAACTTTGAAGGGCCTTAGCCACTATGGGACCGGGAGAAGCGGCTTTCATACCGAAACCTTCCAGGGTTCCTGAAGTGATGAGGTCGCCAGCACGGATAGATCCGTTTTCGGTGGATACTTTGAGAGGGACCCGGCCAGAAAGGGCGACAGGAACAGGATAATCACTTAAGGTGAAGACACCAGCCGATAATATATTAGGATGAGGATTAGTAGAAACGATGCCAATTACATCATTTTGATACGGTCTGGTAGTTTTAGTTACATAGGCTTTGGTAAGAGAAGCACCGTCTTTGATGGCAACAATATCAGCGGCATTTATGGTCGGGTCGCCACCGTAATATTCGGACAGATCGCTACCTTCACCGGAGGATCCCAATGAGACCCAAGAGCCGGAGTTCCAATAGTAGAGTTTATTATCAGTGCTATTGTAATAAAGGGCACCATTTCCTTCTGCAGTAGGAGGAGAGGAGAAGCTGCCGGTTGTCAGTTGCCCGCGGGTAGTGATATGGTCATCTGCGGTAAGCCTGCCGCCTATAGCGGCATTACCGGCTGTCAGAATAAGATCGGAAGTCGGTGAAATTTGTAAATTATTGACAGCAGAAAAACCTTGGGCGAATTGAATAAATCCTGCCGTTAATTTGGGAACATCAGTTTGGGTTGAAGCGGAGATACTTTTTCCGCTTTTATCGATATTCCATTTAATATTAGTTCCTGAAAAACTGATATGGCCGTGATGCCAACTGTCATTGATCCAGGCTAAATTGTCTTTGGTGAGCTCTCTACAATCGGTTGAGCAATTTTCAATAGTCATCATTCCATCCGTATTCCAAGTGAAAAGATAATATTTGGTACTATCCTCGTTGATATTAGTTAATATTTTTATCTGTTTTGATAGTGTTTTAAAGTTGAATTCAATCACGATATCTTTAGTGAAGTCTATTGAAACCGGTATGCGGCTGCCGTTTGATCCAAAGATACCTAAACCGCCATCATAAATTACACCAGCTACAGCAAGATTAGAATTAATCAGCGTTCCTGAAGGAGAAGAAGAAAAACTTCGGTTGATATCTAAATTTCCTCCAATGTAAACATTACCACCGGCATCTACTGAAAATTTGGAGGACAAAGGATTTCCCGATAACAGATCAATCAGTTTATATCCGGCAGTCAGAGACGACCCTACAGCTGAAATTAAATTTCCGGAAATAATATTTTGACCGGTGATATTAAGAAGACCTGATGGGTCGGGGAAAAAGCCTGGCAAATTAAAATTTATTGAGCCGTTACCGTCAGGAGTTAGGCTGATTGAACCTGATGAGCCAACGCTTGTCTCAAGGGACAGATTATTTCCCTCAAGAGTAAAAGTGCCGGAAGTAGATTTTACAAGCGGACTTGATGATCCGATAATTAAGTTGCCGTCTTTATTGATATAGGGAATAGTAGAAATGGAGGCAGGTGAGGCCGGAGATAAACCCTGTAAAGTTTCGCTGTTTTGGCTATAGCCAACAGAGGCAATCGGAAGTCTCGGGTTCATTTCTTCGTCCGTGCCTATGGTAATTCCCAGGAAGGTGTTCAGGTTGTGTGAAAAAAGATTACTATCAATTGACTGACCACAAGTTGAACCTACCATGGTATAAAAAATTCCATTTTGATCTGGTATTATTCTACAAAAACCCGAATCATAAAGTTGACCGCCGCCAGTTGTCTGATCCCAAAGTTTGAATTTAACTTGAGTAGGTTCGACAATAGGAATTCCGTCTTTATCTGTTAACCGGCCCTGATAGCTTAGTACGCGGATGGTTTTTTGTGATGGTTGTGTAAATGCCTGAGGAGTGTCTACTTTCCGGTAAAATTGTTGATATATTCCTATAGATAATGATACGGAAAGTATAATCAAAAGAAGTGCGTATATTAACGAAGAAATATTGGGGATGATAACCTGATACGGAATAAAAGAAATATTCTTAGTTGTTGGATGTAAACTTTGAATATTAGGTTTTATTTCGGCTTTTTTATGCCTAAACCATTTAAAGAACGAAGAAATAGCTGATAATTTTCTTTTGACAGACTCCGGTGATAAAAGAAGTTTCTTATCAAGGAAATCAGAGAAAGAGAGAAGAATATCTGTATCCAGTAAATTTTCCAATTTCAAATCGTTTTCCTGAAGATATTTAATGACCTGATTTAGGTCGGCCTGGTAATTCTTAATCGTTGACAAAGAAAATTTTTTACCTTCCAGATAATGAATAAATCTGTAAACTTCATCCTGATAGTTTGTGTTTTCTTCTGATATTGTTTGATAGTTATTTTCATGCCTAATAAGGTAATCTCTAAATGAGGTAATTATCTTTTCCAATTGTTGCCATCTTTTTAAATTTTTATGCTTGGAGTTGAAAAGCAGTTTGAAAATTTTTAACCTTTTTGCGGAAAATAACTTCCTGAAATTACCGAAATTTTTTGCGGGATATGATAATTTAAGTACGTTTATATAATCTCTGGTGTCGCTTTTTAACCTTTTCTTGACTTTGCGGGAAATACTTAACTCATTAAGATATTTTAATAAATTAGCCTCAAAATTAGACAAATTATAATCTGACATAGCTATTAATTTAAGTAAACACAATAATAATAACTTTGTCAAGAGGAAATGATCTATTTAAGTATTATACAGATATATTCAAAACGAGATGTCTTCTATGCCTGGATTCCTTATTTTCACGATTTCCCGCATTAATTATTTAAATACCTCAATATATCAATTAACATCACCGCTTATAATCACCTAAAAAGAGAGCAGAGAGCATATTTGATATATTATTTTTAAAATAAATTTTTAAGAACAAATATAAGATAATTTTTATTAACAATTTAATTAATATTTTCACTCAAAACATATATTATATTATTATAGGTTCATACGAAAAAAAGTCTAAAAATAACAAAAAAACCGGCAAAAACTCAAAGACACTATGTTTATTACTATAAGACCTCAAATAAAAACCTAAAAAATCCAGTATTTTTTTTGATCAAAAAATAAAAAAAATATTTCAAGTTTTGGAGAAAAATTTAGCAGTTATATATGTTTGTTTGCTAAGAAGAAATAGATTGCTATTTAGACTGTCACAGCAATATATATTGAATATTATCTCCGGCTTATTTTAAATTTATCTTATTAAGATAAAATAATTAGGCAATTCAGCGGTTTCAGACTTTTACCCGGCAACGCTAATTCCATAAACCAATGTTTTATCCGGACCTTATTTATAGGGTTATTGCTGTATATGATATCAGCAACTCATTTCTTCGACGGCAAGCGGCAGGAAGAATGACATTTGAACGATTATACCATAACCAGGATAGAAGTAAACAGGCTGTTGCCGTAAAAGATACGAATACCGGACCGATAGTATAAGGATTACTTGGGATTGGTGCGATATTTATTCCAAGCCAAGCTGAAGATGATAATAACAGTCAGAATAACCAGCAATTTCCAGGGCAGAGCAAAGAAGACTTTTTCCTCGACAATTTTAATACTGCCTTCGTCCAAGGCAAAATCGGCAATGAGGCTATATTTACCGAGAAAGAAGCCGCTGATTCTCTTTGTTTGAGGAGAATCCAGGAGTATCTCTCTTTCCTGACCAGACAAATGGATGCGGGGAATAATAGGGTATTTTGCCCGTCCTATAAGGCCTTTTAGTAAGAGCTGGCCGTTAATATGGAAAAAAGCCCGGCCGGTATTTTTAAGTACCAGGTCGATATTTAGACTGTCAAAAGAATCAATTATCGATGGGAAGTTGAATTTAGCGATTTTGGCACTTTTAGGTAAACCGGATTCCGTTACACTGATGAGAATCGGCGAAACCAGTATTTGGCTAATATTAGATTGAGTGTGGCGACCTGCTACCGGCAAGGTGATAAAAGCCAGGGATTGGTAATAGTCCTGTTGGGGAGTGTCAGCAGGAGGGTGGATATTAACCACCAGTTTAAGCTGTTCACCCTTTTTAAACAGAAACGGTTCGGCAACCAAAGAAGGGGAAGCAATTTCCAGCCAGGGAATGATTTTTTCTTCCTGGTCCGACAGGTTTCCATTTTCATTTAAGGTTTTAAATTCAGCTTTAATGAGGGTGTCATCTCCGTTATTGATCAAAGTGAACGTCTGACTGATTGCTTTTCCCGGTTTAATCATTACCTCCGTCAGAGGCGGTGTAAGGGAGAGGGATAAAGATTGGGCACGGGCAGCCGGGGCAAATTTGCCGAGGATAATGCAGATTAATAAATTCAAGAGAACAGTCTTATTATATTTCATAGAATTAAATTCCCGGGATGGCCGTAAAAATCAGCTCATTTTGATAGATACTAATAGCTTGCTGGGGTGAAAGGTGGAGTTTAAGCGTAACTACGGCGGAATTTTTAATCTTTTTTTCGACTGATTGCATGAAAACTACCGGTAATTCTTTTTTGGAAAGAGAACTGAAAGGGCGGAAGAAATATTCTTTATTGAACTCACGGGGAGTATTTTGGCTTTTAACATGATAACCCAATCCGTAGGACAGCTTTTCCTGCCAGAGATTACTTTTATATACTGAACAGGGTTTGTTTTTTAACGCATCGCAAACAGTGTCGGGGATTTGTTCTCCCGTTTGGCTGGTTAAAGGCTGATTTTGGGATAGCAATACAGAGTAGCCTGGAAAATCACCGTTTTCGACGACGATAAAGATGTCTTTGTAAACCGCTTCACCGGCAGTAAGCGGATCAAAATTAACTATGACGGGATTAACCGTAAAATTGAGCGAGCTTCCGCTTGCTTTATTCAGGAAACCCGATTGGAGGAGAATCCCTTTAGCGGAAAAAATTTGGGCCGAAGTTTGGCCTATCTGGTCAATCAACCGTGCAGGAGAGGAAGTTCCCGATTCTGAAGTTATGTTAAAATTGCCACCCTGCAGTTGGTAGCTTTCGGAGGACATATCCTGCGCCCCAGCTAAGCTGGGACGCAAATTCAAAAGACAAAATCCAAATATCAAAATTAAAGAATATTTAAGTGTTTTAATCATTAGACTATTTTTAGCCTAGAACAGTTAGAGGAAAAAGTCTATTAGGCGGCAAAGAATATGTTTTTTAGCTTCAAAAATAGTTAAAAATGTTGTGATGAAGGGCTGTTTAAAGTCTGGCAAAATTGATAATAGACTGCTAAAATTACTGGGAAAATAACGGTGATAAGGTTGAGATGATCTGGTTTTTAACTTTTTGATATACTTTTCCAAGCAGAAGTGCCAATGGGGTCATAACAAGTAAAGAGAGAAGGATTGCCAGATTATAGGGGGATGATCCAACCTGGTTGGTATAAAGATAGAAGACCATCAGGCCGAAAGTTAGAATAACGGCTATCGATGGTTCGAGAAGAAGAGACAATTCAAAGAGAAGGAAATGATTGAGGAAAAAAAGAGGCGAAGTAAGACCAGCGGTAGCTGAAGTGATAAGAGTAACACATATTACCGAAATTGTTGATTCGGTTAGGAGAAAAGAATCGGTTTTGAATAATTTGTGCGCCAGAACCAGAAAAATAATCAATCCGGCAGACAGTTGAAGAGAATAATTGGATAGGTCCGGATTGTTAACCCAGAGAAGAG
>Ga0155407_115_pt2 | contig 10381 bp, 13 predicted proteins | sample RifCSPhighO2_02_FD_106375 | JGI IMG/M metagenome (GOLD analysis project Ga0155407, IMG submission 106375) | Candidatus Gottesmanbacteria bacterium RIFCSPHIGHO2_02_FULL_39_14
AATTTTCCCTGATGCGGTCAAATACCACAATCGAATCATGAACGGAAAAGCCCATGACGGTTAAAAGAGCTGTAATGAAAAGACTGTCAATTTCCACATGGTAAAAATGACCCAAAAGGGAAAAGATCCCAATAACTACCAAAACATCATGGATTAGAGCCACTACGGCAGCTACACCGAATTTCCATGAGGAATAAGGTTTGGGAATGTGCCTGAATGAAAGAGCAATATAGATGATGATTGCCAGTGAGGCAGCGATAACTGCCTTGACGGCATTTTTAGTTGTTTCCTGGCCAACAGTCGGGCCGACTGTTTCAAAACGAATTTCCGTAACCGGGCTAATTTTTTCTGATAATTTCTGTTGGAGCTTTTCATTTTGGTTCTTGTCTATCGGTTTCAATCTCAAAAGATAAGTTTTTTCCCGGGTACCGGATACGGACACAAAACCGATATCTTCCTGTTTAATAACCTGCTCAACTTGCTGGTTGGACGACGGTTGTTTTTCCAGGAACTTAATTTCCAAAAGTGTGCCTCCGGTAAAATCAATAGATAACCTGATACCCCAAAGAAACAAAGAAATAATTCCGGGGATTATAATCAGTCCGGAAAAGATGAAAAACCACCATTTTTTTCCAATCAGATCGTACATATATATTTTGTCTTTAGTCGTTGGTCGTTGGTCGCTAGCCTTTATAAATTAATCTTAGGAATGTTCGGGATATAACCATGGCACTGAAAAAAGAAATCATAATACCTAAGCTTAAGGTTATGGCAAAACCGCGGACAATACCGGTGCCGAACCAATAAAGAATACCGCAGGTAATCAAAGATGAAATATTTGAGTCGCGGATAGACGGATATGCCCGATCAAAACCAAGTTTAAGAGATGTTAAATAATCTTTTCCCCAGCGGAGTTCCTCTTTCATCCTTTCAAAAATAAGTATATTGGCATCAACCGCCATACCGATGGAAAGAATAAAACCGGCAATTCCGGCTAAAGTCAAAGTTACGGGAACGGTCTTAAAAACAGCAAAGACGATCAAAGCATAAAATACCAGGGCAATATCGGCCACAACACCTAAAAAGCCGTAATTGACAATCATAAAGAGAGCAACTGTAGAAAGACCTGTGGCTGCCGCTATCAGGCTGTTATGGATAGTTTTTTGACCCAAAGTGGCACCAATCTGACGCTGTTCGATGACTTTTAAAGGAACAGGCAAAGCTCCGGCGTTGAGAAGAATGGAGAGTTGTTTGGCTTCGTTAAGCGAAAATTGTCCCTGAATAACAGCCTGACCACCGGTTATTTTGTCATTTACCCTGGGAGCTGATAATAGTGATTGATCAAGAAAAATAGCGATGGTTTTACCGATATTACTACCGGTAATTTCCTCGAAGATTTTTGCCCCTTGACTATCAAATTCCAAAGAAACCTGGGGAGCACCGGACTTGGGATCAAAAACTACCTGGCTTCTTTTGAGATTTTTTCCGGTCAATCCGGAGTCTATCGGCCAAATTTCCAAATAACTACTGGGGGTAGCAATTTTGGCAGCGTCGGATGCTTCCTGCCGGAAAGATAATTGGGCTGTTGTGCCAATAAGATCAATGGCTTTACTCATATCTGATATTCCGGGTATTTCAACAATTATCCGGTAGGAATCCCCTACTTTGGCTTTTTGAATGACCGGTTCGGTCAGGCCGAAAAGATTAATTCTTCTTTCTATGGTATTTCTGGCACTCTCATAAGCAGATTGCCGGTCGCCAGACGGAATTTTAGCCATATCGGCTTCCATGACCAAATGGGTTCCACCAGACAGATCAAGGCCAAGACGGGTGGAAAATGACTTTTTATATTTAACGGGACCTAAATTGATATTAATTTCGGGAGTTGTGACGGAGCGATTGATTGTTGTTTTGCCCCAGGGAACAGATAATTCTAATTTTTCCGGCAAATCAATTAAGGCAGCAACAACAGTCAAAATAGCAATAAACCAAAGTAAGAAGCGCGGAGATTTCATATAATAAGTTAATTTTTTTGAGGATGAGACTTTTTTTTGATTTTTGATTCAGGTAAAGAGAGTTGAAGAAGAGAACCTTTAAATCTCATTTTTACTATTCCTTTGATACTATCCGTTTCCACAATAACCGTATCTCCCTTATTTATTCCCAAAGCGTGAATAAATACTGCGGGAATAACAACTGCCAGACTGAATGGCCCGGCTTTAATAATTTTTTGTTTCATAGATCCTTCGACTTTCTCCGAAACGCTCAGGATGACGCTGAGGCGTCACTTGACCAACTCTAATTCGTCTCCGATAACCATAATCCTAGACCCTTTGATAACTTCGGAGATGAAGGGATCCCGACGGCGTTTTCTGAATTCAAATTCTTCCTCACTCATAACCGTATAATTAATTTCCGTCTCACGCCTAACTTCCTCACGTCTAACGATCTGGCCAAGTTCCGGCAATACTACTTTACCCACTACTAAAAGATCCACCTCGTTGCCGCTTCTTGGTATATGGCGGGCAAAGCGGCCGGATATCATGGCAAATTTTATTTTACCTAACTTCGTTCTGTTTTTGATTAATTCACCGCCCAATCCTTTAGTTTTTTCAATTAATTCCAGAAGGTCAAAATATATTGGATAATCCTTCTTAAGCATATAAAAGAGGCGGTTGGCCCTTCTTTCTTTGCTCATCATACCGGCCTTTTCCAGATGGGCTAATTCCCGACGGACCGCATTAATTTCTTCGTCACATCTTCTGACTATGTCCCTGACATGATAGATTTTTCCGGGAGATAAAAAGAACAACTGAAGAATTTTTACCCGGACGCGGGACACGATTAAATCATGAAGCATATCGCTATCCTTTCCGGCAGGAATATTAACTAATAAGTAACTTTTTGTTCGCTATCGACTATTTCGATCCAAATCGGACCACGGGTCATGTCTATTTCATGGCCGACATTATCATAAAATTTGGTTCTGCCAAGGCGGGATTTTTTACTCCAGCTACCTACAATTACCTTACCATCCTGAAAAATAATAGCTTTACCATTGCCTATGGTAGTGTAAAGAATATGCCCATGTTCATCTACGGGACCGGTTATTTTTGATAACTGAACAATGATATTTTTAGCCGTTACCTGTTCCTTATTCTCCAAATCCAGATGAGGTTGACCGCCAGTTTGCCGCTTATAGACGTTCGTTTCTTTATCGTATTGCCATAAAGCATCATATTTATCATAACCTTGTGCAAAAACCAGTTTGACAGAGTTGACAGTTCCGCGAACATCTACCGGCGGATCATCCTTAAACTGCCAGGGCTCAAAACTTTTATCCCAGGGAATACCTTTGTCATCAACATTAGTCCAGTCACGTTTCTCGGCTATCTTATAAAGATTGTCAGAAAAACAGACCATGGTATGTTCGGTGGCTACCGGATGACTCAAACGGTCGGGATTTCGATAACAATCAGGAAAACCGATGCCGAACTGATCAAGATCTTTAATTCCATAACGGTCGATCTGACAGAGGGCTTTTGCACGATTGTCGACAGTATCATCATTACAGCGGCCGGCGCCTCCGACATGGTTATAGAGAGCATCATATTCGGAAACCCAGTCAACAAAATAGGTACGGGCGCTTCGAACGGGGGCAAAAACAATATTTTCCATCGGAGTATTGCAATAAAAGATTCCCATTAGTCTAGTTATCCAACCTTCAGCTATAGCTTCATAGACTATATCCGCCCGGGAGATGCCTGATTGGGGCCGCGAATCCTCACTATTTTCAACCATAACGGCCAGGGGACGACGTGTTTGATAGATATCACTTTCCTGTTTAGTGTACTTGACACCATTTAAAGGGCAAACCTGATCCCTAGGGACTGACGGATCAACTTTAAATTGGGCTTTGGTGCTTGGCGAAATATTGACAACAGGTGAAGTGATTGAATCTTCCCCCACAGATGTCAGATTAAAAGCAGCAAAGGAGATACCGGTTGATATAAAATAAAGCGCTACGCTGAAAAATATTTGAATTAAATTAAGTTTTTTCAATTTTATTCTCCTTATTTGAACGGGCTAATTTAATGGCTTTTAACTCCTCATTAGTCAAGTCAAATTGCTGACCTTTGCCATTGATAACATTTTTAGCATACCAGCGGGTATTGTTCCTATTATGTAATGATGTCAAAACAACTCCGCTATCGGTTTCATCCAATAAACTTAAGATAAAAGACTGGTCCCCACCAGTATCAGCAAAAGGATTAAATCTTAAGATGCCTACTTTTCTGATATGGCTCCGACTAAGTTTAGCTAAATTGGCAATTTTTATATCGATATCTTCGAAATGAGATTTATTTTCCGTTAATCTATTCAAAATTGCGTCAAGAATCTCAGTTAAATTTTCTTTTCCGGATGAATCGACCAGCCGATGATAATGCCTTTTTATTTTTACCAGATAAACTGTCTGGATTATCAAGTAGACAACTATAATACTAATCAATATTGACAAAGTTGTCTCCATTTTATCCGGTAAAAACGAGTAAACTATGTATCCGAAATTGTACTTGCTTTACATAGAGGTGTCAATATGGTAGGCTTAGGCACGAATTCGTTTTATGCCGAAAAAGACGAAAAAACAAAAGTTATTGGCTGAAATTCACCGCCGAAACCTTAAAGAAAAAGGGTTAACTTATAATTTTGTCAAGCCCCCATCGAGTGCTATAGTGAAAAATGTCAGCAATGAGGTAAGTGAAAAAACTAGAAAGATAGATTTTATTGTCACAAAGCCACAAACCTTAGAGAGTACTCCAGAATACGATTATTTGAAGCAGGACCTTTTAAAGATTTTCCTCTACACTATTTTTGCCCTAATTTCCCAAGGTGTGTTATATTACCTCGTATATAGGTCCTGAGGCTAAATCAGATATAAAAAAATTATGTAGATTGCCCTCCTGATTTTACCTTTCGCCTTACCTACTATTCGTAGCGCGGCTCAAGGAGCAATCTTAGGAGGGCTTAAGAAATCGTAAACTCATTTATGAAAAAATTCGTTAACGAATTCTAAAGGAGGTGATTAGTAAATGGCACAAATGTATTGTGTAAAATGCCGCGCCAAGCGTGATGATCCGAACGCACAGAAAGTAACGATGAAGAACGGTAAACCAGCTCTTAAGGGTAAGTGTCCGGTTTGCGGTACAGGAATGTACAAAATCGGCGGATAAATACTTTTCTTAGAATATATTTTACGAAAAACCAAAACCCCTTCTCATGGAATGAAGGGGTTTTGTATATATTTGACAGGAGAATAAAAACAGGGTATAAGAATTACATCATGATTTGGCAAGCTCTCTTAAATCAGCTTAATCTCCTTCTTCTGAAGGTGTAGGCTGGTTTGGGAGAGTTTTTATAAAAATTTGAAATCTCTCGAACCAGAGAGATTTTTTTTATGGGAGGAATTTATTATGCAATCAGATGAACTAGAAAACAAATTTGTAGCTATATTAAATAAAAAGATTCCGGTCGGACATTTAATGAACGTACTGGGGCACATGGCAGCAGGAATAGTTGTCAGTTATTCAAACATTTCAGAAATGCGGTTTGATTCATATATCGATCAAAGTGGCGGTATTCATAAAAGTATTTCTGACTATCCTTTCATAATTTTATCCGCGGATAATTCGAATCAATTAAGAATATTACGTAAAGAATTGACAGGAGCGGGCGTTTGTTTTGTCGACTTTACCAACACGATGACAGTTGGAACCTATTTGGAACAGAAAGAAAAGACAAAAACGACTCCGGAAGATCAATTGGAATATTACGGCGTTTGCATATTCGGTAATAAAGATATTATTAGTCCGATTACAAAAAAATTTTCACTTTGGAAGTAAAAATGGCAGAAACGACTTATCAGAAACTCAAACAATTTTATATTGACAATCAGGTAACTTTTAGGGAAATTGAACACGCACCCGGGGCGTCAGCGGAAGAATACCATAAAGCGTTAGGCTGCAAATACGAGCAGCAACTGAAATGTTTACTGATAAAAGTATATGAACAGGGAAAAGAATATTTTGCCATGGTTACAATTCCCGCGCAAAAGCGGGCGGACTTTGAAAAATTAAAACAGATTTTTAAGGCAAAAAGGATCCGAGGGGCAACATTGGATGAGCTGAGACACATTACCGGATGTGAATACGGTGAGGTTCCGGCCGCCGGGAAAATATTTAACATACCACTTCTTCTAGATAATGACTTTCTTAATGAACAGGAAGTTTACATGAACGCCGGAATTGTGACAAAATCTTTCGTTGTAAATCCGCAGGATCTTAAGCGAACAGAAGAACCGTTAATGTTTTAAATAGGAGATATATGGATATAAAAGCAATAATTAAAAAATACGATTTAAAAGAGGTGGATAAGAAACTGGGAAATAAATTCTGGTTTCCAATAGATGTTGCTTATATTAACGATTGGGTTTTACGGGCGGCAGCGGTGAAGGGAGAATTCCATTGGCATTGCCATAATTACGATGAATTTTTCCTGATTTATAAGGGAGAAATAGTAATTGATACCGAAAAAGGCGCAATTGCACTTAAAGAGGGAGAAGGGACAGTAATTCCCAAAGGAATAAAACATAAACCTAGAGCTGAAAAAAGAGCAGTCGTATTACTTCTTGAACCCAAAAGATTAAATACAAAAGGAGATTAATGAAACAGAAAATATTTGTATTTGATACGACTTTAAGAGACGGAGAACAGTCGCCGGGGGCAAAATTGACGACAGCGGAAAAAATACAGTTGGCTTTGCAATTGGAAAATTTGGGAGTAGATGTAATTGAAGCCGGATTTCCGATTTCGAGCCCAGGGGATTTTAAATCAGTTGATGAAATCTCCAAAATTATTAAAAAAGCTACAATTTGCGGACTTACACGGGCTATTAAAGGCGATATTGACGCGGCTGTTGCGGCTTTAATAAAAGCAAAAAGGCCAAGAATCCATACGGGAATCGGAGTATCGGATATTCATATCAAATATAAATTTAAATCAACCCGGGAAAAAATTTTACTACAGGGAATTGAAGCCGTTAAATACGCTAAAAAATTTGTCGAGGATGTGGAATTTTACGCTGAGGACGCCGGACGGGCAGAGAATGAATTTTTGGCAAAAATGATAACCGCAGTAATTGATGCCGGAGCAACTGTTGTCAATATTCCAGATACGACAGGGTATTGTTTTCCGGATGAATTCGGAGAAAAAATAAAATTTTTAAAAGAAAACGTTCCCAATATCGACAGGGCAATTATAAGCGTCCACTGCCACGATGATTTGGGTTTAGCCACAGCAAATACACTTTCAGGAATAATTAACGGAGCCCGGCAAATTGAAGTGACGGTCAACGGAATCGGCGAACGGGCAGGAAATACGTCACTTGAGGAAACTGTCATGGCAATAAAAACAAGACAGAATTATCTGCCCTACTACACTTTAGTCAAAACAGAAGAAATTTTAAAAACTTCAAAAATGGTTTCCCTTATAATGGGAATTCCAGTTCAACCAAATAAAGCGATTATCGGAGCCAACGCTTTTGCACACTCTTCAGGCATTCACCAGGACGGGATCATAAAAAGACGGGAAAATTATGAAATCATAGATCCGAAATCGGTAGGAGTTACTAAATCCCAAATAGTTCTGACAGCAAGAAGCGGACGGGCAGCCTTAAGGCATAAACTGGAAAAATTAAAAATTAATATGACTAAAGAGCAACTTAACCAATTTTATGAAAAATTTCTGGAACTGGCTGATATTAAAAAAGAAATTTTCAATAACGATCTTTTAAATTTATATGAGAGTAAGTCTATCAAAAGTTCATAATATATGAAAAATGGAAAAACTCTGGCAGAAAAAATTTGGAATAATCATGTTGTATTTCAGGAAAAACTGGGGCCGGCAATTCTCTATATTGACGGACATATTCTCCATGAGGTAACAACACCGCAGGCATTTGCTGCCTTGAGAGAAAAGAGGTTGAAAGTAAGAAGACCGGACAAAACAATTGCTACCTGTGATCATAATGTCCCGACCGATAATCAAACACTAATCAAGGATCCGCTTTCCAAATTGCAGGTAGAAACCCTGGTCAGAAATTGCCGGGATTTCGGTATAACTTTATACGGATTAGATTCTCCTTATCAAGGCATCGTCCATGTGATGGCACCTGAACTGGGGTTCATCCAACCGGGAATGACAATTGTCTGCGGTGACTCTCATACATCAACACATGGCGCGTTCGGAGCTTTGGCCTTCGGGATAGGAACAACGGAAGTAGAACAAGTTTTAGCAACACAATGTATTCTGGCAAAGCCGATGAAATCTATGGAAGTAAATGTTGAAGGAATAATTAGCAAGGGGGTCACAGCCAAAGATGTCATGCTGGCAGTACTTGCAAAGATCGGTATATCGGGCGGAACGGGATTTTTTATTGAATATACGGGAAGTTTAATTAGAAATTTGAATATAGAACAGAGAATGACAATTTGTAATATGTCAACAGAAGGCGGAGCCCGGGCAGGTCTGATTGCTCCGGATAAAATTACTTTTGACTATCTTAGAAACAGGAAATTTGTACCTAATGGTAAAAAATTTGAAGAAAAAGTTAAAGAATGGAAAAAACTGAAAACTGACAAAGGAGCAAAATATTCAAAATCAGTAAATTTAGACGGAAATAAAATTGAGCCATTAGTAACTTGGGGAACTGATCCGGCAAGTGGAATTAAAATGAATGAAATGGTTCCCGATCCAAAAAATGAAAGAGACGAGAGCCGGCGAAAGGCAAAGAAAAGGGCGTTAAACTATATGCAGATTAAACCTGGCAGAAAAATGGAATCTCTTCCGATTGATTATATTCTTATAGGAAGCTGCACTAACGGAAGACTGTCGGATTTAAGAGATGCGGCTCAAATAATAAAAGGGAGAAAAGTCAACTCAAAAGTTACAGCCTGGGTTGTTCCCGGATCAAGACGGGTCAAAATGCTTGCCGAAAAAGAGGGGCTGGACAGAATTTTCAAAGAAGCGGGTTTTGAATGGAGATGGTCGGGATGTTCTGCCTGTATTGCCATGAATAATGATAAAATCCCGTACGGAAAATATTGCCTTTCAACCAGTAATAGAAATTATGAGGGCAGACAGGGACCGGGAGTAAGAACTTTTTTAGCCTCACCCCTGACGGCAGCAGCATCTGCAATAGAAGGAAGAATAACCGATCCGAGAATTTATTTATGAAAGCTTTGGCAAAAATCATTTCTAGAGTTATTGTCGTTGAAGCTGAAAATGTCGATACAGATCAGATAATTCCGGCAAGATTTTTAAAAACAACCTCCAAAGATAGTTTAGGAAAATATCTTTTTTATAATTGGAAAAACAAGGACACAGGAATAGTACAAAATAAAGGAGCAGCAATTCTTCTTGCCAGAAATAATTTCGGATGCGGGTCAAGCCGCGAGCATGCAGTATGGGCTTTGATGGATTACGGTTTCAGGGTGATCATCTCGTCTGGATTTGGCGATATTTTTTACAACAATTGCCTAAAAAACGGACTTTTATGCATAAAATTGAAGGAATCGGAAATAAAGGAATTGTTCGGGATTATTAAAAAGAATCCGAATACGTTTATTAAAATAAATCTTGAATCCCAGACTGTTGCAATAGTCGATAATAAAAAAATATTCTATTTTGAAATAGATCCTTTCAGAAAATCGTATTTAATTATGGGAGTAGATGAATTAGGGTATATTCTTGCCCACGAAGATAAGATAACTGCTTATGAAAAAAACATTTAATATTGCCGTTCTGCCCGGCGACGGTATCGGGCCGGAAGTAACAGATGCGGCTGTTGCCGTTTTAAAAAAAATTGCTGGCAAATTTAGTCATAAATTTAATTTTTTGTATGGAGATTTCGGAGCTGTCGCAATTGAAAAAACTGGTAATCCCCTACCGGAGCCGACTTTAAATATTTGCCTGAAATCCGATGCAATTCTTCTTGGTGCCATCGGGGATCCGAAGTTTGATTCAGATCCTAATGCTCCTGTGAGACCAGAGCAGGGGCTTCTGAAATTACGAAAAACTTTAAATTTATTCGTAAATCTTCGCCCCGTAAAAGCTTATAAAGACTTAATTGATTCATCGCCATTAAAAAAAGAACGAATAGAAGGAGTTGATTTAATGATAGTCAGAGAATTAACGGGAGGAATATATTTCGGAGAACCTAGAATGAGAACTGGTAATGGTGAAAAAGCTATAGATACCAGTATTTATACAAAAGAAGAAATTATGAGAGTAGCAAAATTGGCATTTAAAATTGCCGAAAAAAGAAA
>Ga0155407_106_pt1 | contig 10285 bp, 9 predicted proteins | sample RifCSPhighO2_02_FD_106375 | JGI IMG/M metagenome (GOLD analysis project Ga0155407, IMG submission 106375) | Candidatus Gottesmanbacteria bacterium RIFCSPHIGHO2_02_FULL_39_14
TATCAATAGCTGCGCCAAGAGCATAACCATTATTATAATCAGTATGATTACCGATAATTTCTGCCCGACCGGGAGCAGCGGAGATAACAGAAGGAGTATAGATGAAAAGGGAAGTATATCTTTGTTTGATAAGGCCGATTCTAATTATTGATGAGGTAGACATCCTTCGATTATAAGTTATTTAATAAGCGGAGCAGGCGAATTTATGGATTTTACTCAGAGTAATTTTTAACCTGAAGTCTTAAAACTCATTCTAAATAACTGTAATTTCTAACATTTTTTATCCCTTTCCAATCTATTAGTCCTTGTTCATCCATCCACCAGACAGAGGGGAGCAATAACGATCCTGCCCGGTAAAGCGTATGGTTTGGTTTATGACCGCCTTTCATTCCTTCTTCGGCCGAAATATGTTGACTACCATCGAATGGGTCACGGGATATATTAGAGGGGTGTGAGGTGACCACCTCAACCTCTTTACCGGCAAAGGTTTCATTCCACTCTTTTATATGATCGATGGTAAATTCAGGAGGAAAGGTAGGAGTAAGAGAGGTTTTAATAATTTGGATTTCGGCGGTATAAGCGATTGTATTCATATTTACATTTTATCTCTAATGTAAGAAAAGAAGGAGATTAAACTTATTATGATAAGATTCTAGTTTTTATCAGATTTTTATACCAGTAATAGCTTTTTTTAGGGATTCTTTTCATTGTTTTCCGATCAATATGTACAATTCCAAACGTGGAACTAGATTTATATCCATGTTCCCATTCGAAATTGTCCATCAGAGTCCAAACAAAAAATCCTTTCACAGGTATTCCGGCGATAATTGCTTTTTGCACTTGACGAAAATGTTCCCTTAAGAAAAAAATTCTAAATTCATCATTAATTTCCCCTTTTTTATTTACCGAATCATTCCAACATGTGCCTGATTCTGTTATATAGATCTGCTTCATCCCATAGTTAATATAGCGATTATATAAAGCACATAAATGATCATAGAGACCATCAGAATAAGTAGGTGGTAGACTAACTGGCCAACCGAGCCCGTTTTTAATTCCCTGCGGGTATTGGACTTCTTGAAATTTTACATCTGATTTTGCATCATATTGAACTGTTTTACCATAATAATAATTGAGGCCAAATGTATGTAAGCCGTTACCGATTTTAATTATTTCCATATCGCCATTTTCAATTTTTGGCATTTTGTCGCCAAAAACCTCCATCATATATTCAGGATATTTACCTAGGTAGATAGGGTCCATAAACATTCCAGTCTGATAGCCATAGGCAAATAAAGCAGCTTTTACATCATTATCTGAACTAGAAACTGCATAAGTATTTTTTGCATTATAAGTTGTGCTTAATTTCGATTTCTTACTGATTCCTTTTAGAGATTTAAAAATTAATCCCTGGGCTAAAAGAATATTGTGAACAGCTTGAAGTGCACCTTTTAAATTAGTTTCTCCCGGTGCGTGGCAACCTGTATGGTAGCTTTCGAAAGTAGATTGGAAGGGTTCATTAAGGATAAAAATTTCGTCTATATATTCCCCAAGATGCTGATAGACAATTTTGGCATGCTCAACAAGATAATCAATAGTCTGGCGATTTTTCCATCCTCCTACGGTTGAAAGAAACTGCGGTAACTCCCAATGATAAAGAGTTATAAATATATTAAAGCCGTTTTTTTTAAGCAGTTTGAAATAATTACTATACCATTTCAGAGCTTCATAATTCGGTTTTTTATCCCTATTTAAAACCCTAGACATGGAAACTGAAGTCCTGTAATTTCTAATTCCCATATTCTTCATGATTTCAATATCCTGTTTATATTTATGATATCTATCTATACCATCCAAGGGAGTGAAGTTTTGGTATACTTTACCGGATGTTTTAGCATAGTGAGTCCACATTGTGGGTTCAGATTTCTCATTTTTTAAGGTATTCTGTTCTCCGATTACTTGCAGGTCAGCATCAGCCACACCGAATATGAATTTAGGTGGAAATTGGAAATTATTAAGTTGATACATTATTGATACTTGATTTCCATAATAGGATATTTACCTTTTCTAATTATTTCGCCTAATTCAAAAATAACGTTCGGTTTGGTTGCAACCCAATCTCGAGAAAAATTTAATTGTGCGGCAATTGCCTTATCCAGATCGGTTTTCCAATCACGGTAGTCAAAACCACGCATCTTTCTGCCTAGTGAGGAAATAATTGTAAGATAGTGATTTATTTTTCTTTTAATTTCCCTTTGCATGTTGGGATCGGTGATATTATCAAGGCGATCAGATAATTCAGCGGTTTTTTTAATAGCAATTTGACTTAATAGTTGTATACGGTCATATACTATCTGAGCGTGATCTTCCGGTACCGAATAGTTTTCTTCGATTGGACGCATGTAGATTGTATCTTCATGGGGAAACTCGAATCGTTTAAATGTTTCTACCGCAGCAATATTACCAATTTGGGAGGCAATGGCTGCTTCAGCTGCATCCCGTCTGTCACCGCCGAATGGAGTGCGACTATGCTGAGCGTAAGTAGGTATTCCGGAAGCATAAAGATATAAAATTCCTGTTTTTTCTTTGATATATTTAAGCCATTTTGGCAGAAAATCATTATCTGATCGAAAACTACTTTCAACCATAAGGTATTCTTTTGAATATCTTAAACTGGAAACATGCCACCATGGCCAAAATGCCGGATTTTGTACCGATGATCCATCAAAGCGCCGGGCAAACATGGCTGAATCGGGGAAAATAGTTTCACTTCTTAATCCCACATAAAGTTCTTTTGGTCCTGATGGATATGCTTCTACAGGTTCTTCTTGAGGAAATTCATTTTCCAGATATCCTTTGGATATTATCCAGGTTGGATAATCCGGTAATCCAGATTTATCCTCGGTGGTAGCTATGATCATTCCATTATCCGAATCAAGTAATTCAGTTTCCTCGGGAGAAACAGTGAATTGAGCAGCTTCACCTCTTAACGCCTTTTCAAAAGCGACTGGACGGGTGTCGATTACTAATTCTGAGACTTTAATATGAGGATGTTGTTGTCTTAATTGAGCGACTGTTTGTCCAAGAGGTTTGATGAACTTTTTAAGACTATTATCACCTCGAGGTTCGATAAATTGATCACGATCTACACCTGGCGGAAAGGCAAAGACCACTTGACTATTAGGAATAGTTGTTATACCTAATGCAGCTAGGACATTAGGACGCCACATTAACGGATGTAATGGCAATATAACATCATCATCGATAGCTATTTGGTCAATTGGGTGTTGAGAGGCTAAAGAAAGGGCAGTAGTGATATTGTCTAAAGTATCCCGATTATCACCATAACCTGATCCATCTACTGATGCTTTTATTACTTCATAGGATCCGCCAGTATTTTTCATTATCTGATTGATGAGTTCTCGTCTCGTTTGACGATTAGCTACGAAAATACGAGGATGAGTGGCTGGAAGATCTAAATGCGGCAATGCTCCGTCGAAATTTCTTTCAGTATCATCTGGCCGAGAAGCGTCGGAAATAACTATCCAGGCGTCTCGTGTTAAGTTCTCAGCTGAAATAACTTTTACCGCGGAGGATATTGTATCCGGGAGAATATAACGCGGACCAAATCCGTTCGAAGGCACCACCCATCTGTTTCGAGAAGCAGTACCTACAATTATGTCTGGAGCATCTGGTGGGAGAAACGTTTTGACTGCTTCGTTTTGCATATTTTTTCCAAAAAATAAGCGTTAGATTGCTGATTCCTAACGCTATATTAATAATTATAAGTCTTCGTCATTGAAGGCTTTTATTAGCTATCATACTTTATCATACAGTTATGAAAAAGTCAAAAAATTTGAATGTCAAGATTAGAATTTTAAGCAATTTTGAATCCGAGATAACGGTTATTGGATAAAAAACGAATATTATTTTCTGAAATATAACAAAAATAATAATTATATGTTAAATCGAGTTTGGGGAAGCGGTGAGTGAGATCGGAGAAGAGCTATAACGTCGGCCAGAAAGGTTTTACTCCTTTAATTTTCAACAGTTTTTCGTCAAAACTGGCCAGTTTGCCTTTCAAACTTTGGGCAACAATAAGACAATCAGCCATATCCAGATTTGATGTTTCATAAAGATATGTTGCCTTATGTATTATTTTTGAGCACTTAATTGCTCTAAATGAGAGAAGAAATCTAAAGGCCGCTGCAACGTCACTTCTTTTCCGGCTGTAAACTTTTCTTAATACATAGTCAAGTTCAGGAAATACAACGTCATTAATAAAAATCTCAGATTCTTTCTCCAGGAGTTCTTTTACCTTTTTAGCTTTAGCGAGATCATCTTTCGTGAAAAACCGAATGAGTACGTTGGTATCAAGATAGATCATGAGTTTTTTGGGGAGAGTTTCTTTTGAAATTTTTCTACAACTCCCTCTTCAACGGCTTTATCGTAGTCTGCCTGAGAAGCTCTTTTGGTTGTTTTAAACATACCAAAGGCTTCATTAATTGATAACGCAGGTTTCATGATAATAGCATTACCCTTTAATTCAAAGGAAACTCGTCTTGGAGGAGAAAGCTTCAGAGCTTTTCTAAGCGAGATAGGAATGACAACCTGGCCTTTTTGGGTAATAGTAGACAAGCCATTCATAGTATGATTATCTTAATCTAAGTTTACTTTATTTGTCAAGTAAAACTTAATGATAAAAGTATTACAGTATTAGAATTACTAGAGGTAGTTAATTATAGTACAAATATAGTCAAAAATTAATATAAAATTATTGACAAAGTAGTACATTTATACTATATTCATCACATGAATAAGATTCAACTTACTATTACGCCTCAAGAGCTGGAAATTCTCAGATTGAAAGCTTCGAGCTTAGGGTATAACGTTACAAAATATATTAAGTTTCTTATAAGTCGCGAAACATACTCGTTTATAGAGCGTGTGCCGGAATATCCACTACCAAAGAAGGTTGCAAGACTTGCGCAGACCGCTCTCGATGAACACCGAGAGGGAAAATCGATAGAACTTAAAGATGTCGATGATCTTGATACTCTATGAGGATATTCCTTTCTTCCTCATATATCCGTGCTTATAAAAGAAAGATACGGAAGAATTCCCAGAGGGCCGTGACGATTAAAGAAAAAATAAAGGTATTTCAAACAAATCCAACCAATCCAATTCTAAGTTTACACAAGTTAAAAGACGAGAAACAAGATGTATGGAGTTTTTCTCTTGAGCGCAACCTGCGCATACTTTTTGTACATATTCCTGAGGGTGTCCTTTTCATCCATATTGGTACACACGACGAAGTTTATTAAAAAATCTTCTTTTTTTAAGTCCAAAACTATACAGTATCATCGAAGATAGTAAGTTACCCTTTTTATGATATAGTATGAAGATTATGGAGGAGATTGATAAGCTTTATCCTCTTATGGCAAAAGATGATTTGTATAGGAATGCCAAGTCTTTTAAGCATGAACTGATTGCGGCTTTACATAATCAAACTTCTTCTTTACCGACGATTTTAAATCCTATTCATAAGATGAGAACAGAGACCGGGTTGGGGGTAGCGGTGGCGATCGGAGGGACTAACGGATATGTTTCTTCCTTTCGGGTAGAAAAAAAAGGGATGATTACTTTTTTAAACAGAAAAATATTTTCCTTGCCGGAACAGACAACAAAAGGGAAACTTTTTAAGCTCATTTCCGAGAATATTTGTAAAGTAACAAACGGTAGAGGCGAGAAGTTTCCGATTGGAATCGGTTTTGCTTATCCCCTGAAACCGATACTGCACCACGGGTATATTGACGGCGAGCTGTTGTTTATGTCCAAAGGCAGAAATATTGAGGGATTGGTAGGAAAATTAGTCGGACAGGAATACCACAAGTTTTTGATTAAAGAATACGGGATGGATACGACGGTTGCGGTAGCTAACGATGCCATTTGTCTTTTGCTGGGAGGAAACGGAGCAGAGGTGGCGGGAGTGGTGGGGACCGGGCTTAATTTTGCTTATTGGGAGAAAAGGTTTAATATTGCGCCCTTAAAATTAAACGAGCTCTTCGGTTTCGGACAGGGAGAGGTGGCAATAAACATTGAAGCAAAAAATTTTAACAAGATTGACGGAACAAAGCTACGGGAAACAGTTGACAGAAAAAGCGATGATCCGGGGTATAGCTTGGCGGAGAAAGAGACTGCCGGGGCATATTTATATAAAATTTTTAACGCGGGGAAGGATAGATTAATCGGAAAAGATTTTCCAGAATTAACTTCGACCGATCAGTTGAACGACATAATTACGGGAGCATATGAGTATCCGAGAGGAATAGAGATAAGTGATAAGAGAAAAGTGATAAGTTTTGCAGAAAGGATTTTTCACCGGAGCGCACAGATAGTGGCAATTGAACTTTGCGGGATACTGATGAAATTAGGCAAAACTAAAGGATTAGTACCGGTCGTCATGGAAGGAGGAATTTTCTGGCATGCACGGAATTATCCGGCACTGGTTAACCTCTATGTCAATATGATTTTGCCGGAAATAATACCTTCTTTTGCCAGACTGTTCGGATCCTCAAGACGGGGGATTGCGATTTTAGCCAGAGGAATATGATTTTCACTAAAACAAATTGGGAGATCCCTCAATTTCGCTCGGGATGACATTTATTAATTGACGACTGGCTTCATTTCCTCGTAAGATGGAAGATATGACACCCCGACCTGAAGCAGTTCCAGGAGGCGGTCCGACAAGACTGGATTTAATAAAAAAAATACGGGAAATCTGGAATTTTGTCATGGGCAAAAAAATTTTTGAGGAAAAAGCAAGAGAGGCAGCCAGGAAATATAAAAGGGAGCAGGAAGAGCATGAGTCGGCGGCAAAACGGAGGGAAGAGGAGGATAGACAGAAACAAAGAGACCTGGAGTGGGAATACCATAATGTGAGGAGCGCACAGGTGGCAGAACTGGAGGCGGAGATGTCACGAAATGTCCGGGCCAATGAAGTGAATGACAAATTGGGAAAAGTTATTGCTCCTGACAGTAAACTTATACCAATCGGAGGAGCCTATTTGATCGACGCAATAAGGGCAGATGCCAATGTCGAGACAGCTTTGAGAAACCTGATAAGCAGAAGTTCGGCGGCCAGAGAAGCGATCAATTCATTTCTTACCCGGGGCCGTGAAATTCACGGCAATGCCAGACAACTGGTAAATCTTTCCCAGAATCTGGTTTACGAGGCGCAAAAAACAGGTGATTATGCCAATTTAAGACCGCTGCTTATGAAAATCAGCCAAAGGGCGGTTGATTTATTAAAGGATGAATTTGTAAATGTTAATAATATAGCTCATAGTTCCGGACAGTCGAGTTATAGAAATCTGGCGGAATATTTACGAGATGAAAAAGGAGTGTTGATACATGGTGAAGAAGGAAATCTGGATATAGATTTGGTGGATAGGGCCGGAACTATAAATAGTGAGAATTGGAGAAAGGGGGAAGAAGCTGTAGTCAGACTTATTACAGAACCCCGGCCTGTTTTGGAAGCAGGGTTGGAAGAAAGGCGGAGTTGGGTTGAAGAGAGCGGCGGTCCGCCAACCGAGGGTGTAGCAGGGACGGTAGTTTCTAATATTGAAGCTATCTGGTCACAAATGCAACAGAAGGAAGAGACCGGAGAAATGACGGTTAGAGACCTAGTTACTTTCTCAGAAAAAATACGGGAGGAGGAATCCCACTATATCCCTCAGGATTTGCCACCGGGGAGTGAGGGTTATAACCGAGCGGTACAAAAAATGAACAAATATACGGATGAGAAATATAAGGAATTGGTTAAAAGATTAAAAATAAGGCAAGAGCGAGAAAAACCTGAACTGAGAGGAGGAATTACTGATCCGGATATTTTCCTAAAAGAATTGGCTCTAGCAAAAGGGAGAGGATTGGGGCATCTTTTTAAAGCTAACCCGCATATGTACGAGTTATTGATAGGACTGACTCCTGAGAGCCGTAGGTTTCGCGACAGAGTCTTTTTGGGAATACACGCAGCAGTCTTAACAGACCAAAGAAATGAATCGCAAAGGAATTTCGGCCTGTATGAAATGGCTGATTTTTCTACATATCTGGATCTTTTAAGAATTGAATTGGGGAAATATACAGTAAAGACAACAGGAATATCGCTAGGGGAGACTTTAATTGACCATTATAATATTTTAAGTAATACCATCAGGCAATGTCGGGATATTGACCACTGGACTTACCAGCCGGGTGCGACCTTTCAAAACTTACACAGAAACATGGCTTTGTTCCAGAATGAATACCTGAAAGTAGCTTTCAATATTCCGGCGGTGAATACAGCCTTCAGAGCCTATGAAACAGTGTTAAGGAGCATTATGACATCCAATGACGGATTCATTCCGCCGGGACTAATTGAGTACAGTGATACCCACGGAGTTTCATATTGGGACAACCAAGCAAGAGCTCTGACACAACAGACGATTAAACAGGGTTCCGTTCCTGATATACAAAGAGATGAGAAAATATACGGACTACCAATTATCGATCCAGACGGTCATTCTCTAGTACTTGATTATACTAATCCTTTAAAACTGGAAGATGTATCTCGTGAAGAGCTAAAAATGTATATGACTTTAGCTAAAGGAATGGGTATGGTGACAGCCAGATACCTGGAAATGTTTGGCCAGGCCAGAGTACCGGGATCAGATCATCCGGAACTGGGGATGAACCGTTTCCACAGCACGCCTTATGAAGGAGTAGCCCAATCCTTAAACTATTTCAATGTCTTTGTGAACAAATGGAGGATAGGAAGCTATAAATTCTTTTACTTATTCAACCAGATAGTACCTGATAAAAACCAAAGATTTAATAATTTGCATCAAAATGACAGGCTACCGGGGATCAGGGCGTTTATGGATTATCAGGACGGGACTTTTGAGGATAAGTACGGACCCGATGCCAAGAGGTTTATTGATTTACTTAATTTTACCAACATATCCTCGGCTATTGGTAAGGACACTTTGTGGAGGCAGTTCGATTCGACCTACAAATGGTCGGATGTAGAGAGAGAAAAATTGGGAGGAGCGACTCTTCTGGCTTTGATTGCCCACGACAAATATATTCCCGAGATATTAAAAGAGATTCTGGTAGAGATGGAATATAAAGCCAAATACAGAGAGGAACTGAGTAGAGCTGATCCTAATTTAAGACTGCCGACTTCGGGAGCAAAATTTGATGCTCTGTGGGAAGAGTATGGAAGACAAAAATATTCGTCGGAAATAAGCAAAAGATGGGATGAATTACAGGGCAAGCATCCCAAAAAAGGTTTTGAGCACAAGAAATATCGTAATCTTGAAGAGTTAAAAAAGAAATATGGAAAGGCATATAAGGCAAGAATTTGGGCGATGATGGCGATGCGCAATCCGCTGGTTGTGGCGCATACTTTAAAAGTGAAGATGCCACTGGTGGGATATGAAGAAGGAGAGAGAAAAACAAGCTTACATAGAATAATAGCCCATGAGATACTGGGGATTCCGCCGGAAGCAACAAAATATGCCAGCAGATTCGGCAGAGCGGCAGATTATACCACTCCGGATTCCGAACAACTTAAATATATGGATTCTGTATTACAGCTGGAAATGGATTTGGCTTCGGTACGGGAGTGGGCAATAAACGAGGGAAGGGATTTAACGGAGACGGATTTTTATAAAACGATCGCCCAGAAAAATACTTATGAAGAGATACTGGCTGATCGGCCCGATATGAAAGCGAGGGTCGATCACGCCATAAAATATTGGAAAACGGTTAGGAAACTCATTATTGGAGACGTCGGGGAGGATGCAGCCAGAAATTTTTACGATGAGATAGGATTAAAGGTGGTTAATGATCAGGATTATGAATGGGATTATGGGAAAATTGAAGGGATAGATACTATTGTCAGTCATGTAACAGGAGGGGAGGGAGTAGAATTCCGAAATTCTGCAGGTAAGGAATTTACGGTCAGAAATTTGCTGGAGACAGCCATTAATAAGAAAATGGAGTGGATTTACGGAACGGATGATATGGCCTTTAACCGGATGGATCTACTGACTTTGGGGTCAAGAGAGCTAATACGGAGGGGAGGAGATATCAGTTCGCATCAGGCAGGGGGAGAGGCAGCGACAGACTATTTAATCCATGGAATTACTCCTAATCCTGATAAGCAAAAGCTGGCTGAGGCACTATTGAAAATCAGGGACGGATATCTGGGCGATATGATTGAGCTGGGCTGGAGTGTGGCCGG
>Ga0155407_151_pt3 | contig 10243 bp, 12 predicted proteins | sample RifCSPhighO2_02_FD_106375 | JGI IMG/M metagenome (GOLD analysis project Ga0155407, IMG submission 106375) | Candidatus Gottesmanbacteria bacterium RIFCSPHIGHO2_02_FULL_39_14
CCGCCGATATCAACAATCATATTACCCCGCGCTTCTTCAATCGGTAAATTGGCCCCAACTGCCGCAGCCATCGGCTCTTCAATTAGATAAGCTAATCTGGCTCCGGCTGACAAAGCCGCCTCCTGTACAGCTCTTCTTTCCACCTCAGTCACTCCGGAAGGGATTCCCACTACCACTTTCGGCCTGGGGATAGTCGGGATGAAACTTCTGGGATTTTCGTGGGTTAAATTAATATAATGGTGGAGCATTGCTTCAGTTGCATCAAAATCCGCAATAACTCCGCCTTTTAAAGGCCTGAAGGCTTCAATTTGCGTCGGTGTTTTGCCTTCCATTTTTTTAGCCTCCCTGCCTATGGCTAAAATTTTTTTGGACTTCTTGTGCCTGGCTACCACCGACGGCTCCCGGATGGCAATTCCTTTTCCCCGGACATAAACCAAAGTGTTCGACGTACCTAAATCAATGGCTAAATCCTGGGAAAATAAACCGAACAGAAAGTTCAGCATAATAAAAAGAATTCTTCCCGCTATTGTAACAAACAGTAATAAAATCTTAAATGGTGGGATCCTTCACTTCATTTGCAAACCTAAGGCCAATTTATTTGACTTGATAAATAAACCTATAGTATATTATTAACCTGAATTACGAAATAATCTAGTCAACAGACTCTTATGTCAAATCTCAAAGAAAATTTACATGGCAAAAGTCCGGAATTCCGGTTTAAAGCTTTATTACCGGAATTAGCAAAAATACAATACGGTTTATCCTCTGAAGGTTTATATACTCTTGTTGGGGGAGGTGTTGGTCTTGACTTACTCGTTGCAAAATATCTTCCGGGTACGCAATTCATAAAACATAGTGATGTAGATTTATATATACCAATTAATCTTAGAGGCAAAATATTAGATTGGATGAGTAATAATGGATTTCAAGTAGATCTGTTGTCGTTTATAAATGCCGTCCATGCTGTTGTATATGGAAATGAGGTAATTTATGATCTGTTTTCTATTAACGGAATTCCCAATAACCCTCGTGTGCCGGATGCTTCATATGCCGGAATTCTTGTAGAATGTCATAATCCTCTCAATTATTATACTGATGCTGCAGAGGCAATAATTAACATAGAATCGGACACAGTTCTGTATGGAAGATATAAATTCAGTGTTATGGATGCAATCTCACAATTGTCCGTATTTAAAACATTCTCCTTACTTGAAGGCACAAGACGTCGAGATGTAGAAATTCTTACAAAATTAGTAGAATAGGAATTCTATAAAATTCTTGTTAAAACACTGCAAGGACAACTCCTGACAATCCCCGTAACAGAGATAAAATAGCCTCTCACAACTGGCTATTTTAATTACTTGAAATTATCATATATTTTGATGAAATATGATAAGTCGAGCAAGAATCTGAGCAAAGCTTATTATTCCTTGTCATTTATCTTTGAATCGTTTTCGTAGAAGTTTTTCAAGTGTTTCTTTAATTACTTCATTTTTACCAGTATACTCCTCATCGATAATTACTGTTTTTGTCCATCTAAAGATTTGATGAGTAAAAATCCTCAACTAGTAGTAATACAGTATGATAGAATTTATAATAAAACCTATGAGTATCCGGCTTCCTGATAAAGTAATTGAAATTTCTTTTTATCTTCTGTTCTTTCTAATCCCCCTTATTTTTACTCCCGTAAATTATGAACTTTTCGAATACAACAAAATGATGTTAACCTATTCTCTTACCCTCATCATCACCTCTGCCTGGCTGATCAAAATGATAAAGCAAAAAAGCTTTATCGTAAGACGTACCCCTTTGGATCTGCCTCTTTCCGTCTTCCTTTTATCTCAAATTGTCTCCACGGTTTTTTCCTGGGACCGCCATGTTTCTTTTTTCGGCTATTACTCCCGCTTCAACGGCGGACTCCTGTCTACTATCTCCTACCTCCTTCTTTATTTCGCCTTCGTCTCTAATTTCCCGCCGGAAAAAATAGGCAAACTGTTAAAATTCATTTTTACTTCCTCCCTTCTGGTATCTGTCTACGGCATTTTGGAACGCTTGGGTATTGACAAGAATATCTGGGTACAGGATGTCCAGAACCGGGTTTTTTCTACCCTTGGTCAACCCAACTGGCTCGCCGCCTACCTCGCAGTCTTAATTCCAATTTCCATTTCGGAAATATTTAAAACTAAATACGCAATACTTAATACTATTCTTTCGTTAATTTTCTTCCTGACCCTTATCTTTACCAAATCCCGCTCCGGTTTCCTCGGCCTAAGTTTTGGCCTCCTGGTCTTCTGGTCCCTGCAATTTTATATCTATAAAAAGAAAATCTTAAAATCTTTTATCATTTATAATTCATTATTCATAATTCTGATTTTCCTCTTCGGTGTTCCGCTTTCCCAAATTAGCCGTTATACCCTACCTGAATTAAGCAAAACCAAAACCAACCGGCCCTCGGAAATCTCGGCCAAACCATTAGGTTCCTCCGTCATTGACATAGGTATTACCGAATCAAGCACCATCAGAAACATCGTTTGGCGGGGAGCTCTTGACATCTTTAAAGATTATCCGCTCTTTGGCACTGGTGTGGAGACTTTCGCTGTAAGTTATTTTAAATACCGACCCGTTGAGCATAATATGACCAGCGAATGGGATTTTCTCTACAATAAGGCCCACAATGAATTTTTAAATTATGCCGCCACCACCGGTATATTTGGTTTAGGAAGTTATCTGTTATTTATTTTTGTCTTTCTTTTCTGGTTTATTAAAAATTTCCAACGACCAGCGACTAATTTACCCGTCGAAGCCTCGGCGAAGGCGGGCGACCAACGCCTAACTATCGGTCTCTTCTCCGCCTGGCTGACAATAGTGATCACCAATTTTTTCGGTTTTTCTGTAGTCATAATCCAGTTACTTTTTTATCTTATTCCGGCAATGATTTTTTTACTTGCCGCAATTACTACCTCGCCAAATTCAATAAAGAAATATTTTCCTGCCGCGTCCTATCAAAAAATCATGACTTTTCTCACGGTAATGTTTGGAACTTATTTATTATTCCGCCTGGGTCAATTCTGGCTGGCAGATTATTATTTCGCCAAAGGCAATCTGGCCGCTCGCGCCCAGGAATACTTACCTGCCTATAAAAACATTAAAAAAGCGCTTCTTTTAAACCAAAACGAGCCTTTATACCTTGATGAAATTGCTTTTCCCGCAGCCCAGATCGGACTTGCCTATTTTTCTGAAAATAGAGCAACTGAATCCGCCCGCTTTATTAATGAAGCAATCGCTTCCAACCAGAAAGCACTGTTAATCTCTCCCCGGAATGTCAATTTTTGGAAAACCCGGACCAGAATTCTCTATGCCTTGTCAATCGTTAATCAAAACTATTTAAACCAGTCGGTTATCTCATTGGAAAAAGCTAAAGAACTTTCACCAACCGATCCCAAAATCCGTTATAATCTGGCCTTAATGTACGACGCTGCCGCCGACCGCCAAAAAGCCTACCGGGAACTGGAGGAAACAATCCGACTTAAAGTTAACTACCGGGATGCTTATTTGGCCCAGGCGGTCTTTTATAAAAGGGATAACCAAAACCAGAAAGCTCTCCAGGCGCTTAATTTTATTCTCACCAGGATTAACCCGGCAGATGAAGAAGCTCTTAATCTCCTCAAAGAGTTAAAATAATAATGTTAATTCTTAAATTATGATTGTCAAAGTTCCCGATCTTGTTCTGACCACTCCGGCCAAAAACGTCGGCAAGATTGATAAAAAAATCCTGGATATAGTCGACCGGATGAAAAAAACTCTTGTCGGAACCCGCCATCCAAAAGGTGTCGGACTGGCTGCACCCCAAATCGGAATCGGCTTAAAAATATTTATTACCCGTCCGACCAAAAATGACCCCATCGGAGTTTTTCTCAATCCCGAAATTACTTACCGTTCTCTGGAATTAGCGGAAATCAGCCGCATTGATACGGATAAAAAATCGAAAGCAAATGAAAAAAAATTAGAGGGTTGTCTGTCAATTCCCAATGTTTGGGGGTATTTAAAAAGACCTAAAGTAGTAAAACTCCGTTTTACCAACCTTAAGGGAGAATCTGAAGAAAGGCAATACTCGGACTTTTTGTCTACCATTGTCCAACATGAAACGGATCACTTACAGGGGATTCTCTTTACCCAAAGAGTCCTTGAGCAGAACCAAAAGTTTTACCGTATAGAAAAAAACAACCAAGGCGAAGAAAAAACAACCAAGGCGAAGAAAAACTCATCGAAATAGAATTATGAATATCATCTTCTTCGGTTCTTCAGACTATTGTTTACCTGTTATAAACGTTCTCTACCAGCAATTTAATCTGTCTACTGTTATTACTAAATCAATTTCTAATCCGGTCAGTTTATTCGCTGAGAAAAAGAATATCACAATTTTTACTCCTCACAATGTCGCACAATTATTGGAATTAAAAACAAAAATCTCCTCCCTCAAAGCCAAACTGGCAGTGGTGGCCGACTATGGTCTGATAATCCCCCAAGATATCTTCCAACTGCCCGAATTCTCAACTATTAATATTCACTTCAGTCGGCTGCCGCAATTCCGCGGTCCTTCCCCTGTTCCCCAGGTCATTTTATCCGGACAGACTACTTCCTGGGTTTCGTTAATTAAAATGACCGAAAAAGTCGATGCCGGACCTATCATTAAACAGCTAGAATATCAATTAAATCCTCAAAAAGTATCCGCCAGAACTCTTTATGAAAAACTTTTTCATCTGATTTCTTTCGATTTCCCAGACATCATTAAAGATTACTTGTCCAGAAAGCTGGTAGCTAAAAAACAGGATGAAAAAAAGGCCAGTTACACCAGAAAATTAACCCGCCAAGACGGGTACCTACTCTTTACGGACTTCCGGCGTGCACTTCTATCAAAATCTGCTGATTTTCCTACATATGTCGAAAGGGCCGTCCGTGCCTTCGATCCCTGGCCGGGGGTCTGGACAATTCTTCCTTCTAAAAAGAGACTAAAAATTATCAAATCACATCTGGAAAACCATAAATTGATCCCCGATATCGTCCAGCTGGAAGGAAAAAAAGAGGTAACCTTCAAACAGTTCTTAGAGGGCTATCCGGAAGTTTTAAATCAGATAATAATTTAAGATGCTCAACCTCACTCAAATTACTAATAGCTATTGTTTGTCTTATATCTACGTCCTTAAAAGAAGCATCAATCAATTGCCCCCAATTAATTCTATGTCCCTTTCCGTCAGTCACCCTCAAGCCCATTTTCTCTGCCGGTAAACCAACTTGAACTGCTTCATACCACGGCTGCCCCTTTTTCGGATCAAACACTATATTGGTCTCTCCCCTTAATACGGCCATTAAACCAAAACCGCCGAATGTCGGCATTTGAGGATAAGGTATATTTTCAAATAAAACGCTGATTTCACTTATCCTTCTGGGCAAAGTGGCAATCTGTATTTCCTCATTTATCACAGAAGGCAAACGGGTTTCCCTTAAAATATATCTATCGGTATCGTATGTTAAAAGTTGGACCGCATATTTTTCTCTCCTTTTTTCGATAAATAAAATCTCCTGATCAATCAAATTTACTATGGCTGAAGCTGCCAATCCCGCTTCTTCATCCAAAATAACAATTGCCGATGACTGTACCCTGCCGCCTTTCTGATATGCGCTGGTCTCGTCAAAAGGATCAATAACTACCATTAATTCATTTCCGGATCTAACTTTATTCCATCTCTTTCTTTCTTCGACAAAAAAAACATATGGCTGCCTAAAACCTGGTTTCAATCTGTTAAAAATTTCATCCCCAATCAGATCTATTTTTTTATACTGATTATCATCTCCGTTGCCCTCAACATCTTCATAGAGATTTGAAGCCAAAGTCTGAGAAGGAAATCTGAGAATCGGTGACAGTAAACCGCCTGTGGTTAAAGCGTATTTTAACGCCACCTCTCCTTCAGGAGTCTCTGCCAAACGAGAAGTTTTAACTCTTAATTCCGCTTTTTCGATTGACTGATCAATTTTTCCCAAAACAAATTCCAATGTCAGCTTACTTGCTGGTAGTAAACCAATCCTTTTTTCATATTTCGACATAACAACAATCTTTATTTTACAGATTGATCAGTTAAGTATCAATTTAAGTCCATCGATTTCCTGCCTCGTCAAAAGCGGCAAAAAGCTCCTTGTAATACAAAGTCGTCAGTTCGGGAGCTTTTTCAGCAATCCTCCGGCTTAATTCGGAGATGGAAAAAACCGGAACTAACAAAAGCTGCCTTAAATTGGATTTGCCTTCGATCTCTAAAATTTCCTCAAACCTTTTTATCAGCTTGATTTTAACCGTGTTGACAATAAACGATTCCAGATCGCGCTTTTTAGTCTCCGACATTAAATTAAGTTGTGCTTGGAGCTTTTCTCCCGAGCTTACATCTTTAGTCATAAATACGAAAAAAAGCCATAATGGCCTAATTTGACGGTGTAAAATACCACAATTGGATACTTTTTGCAAATTATATTGAAGATTTAGAGGGAAAGGTTTATCTTTTTATCTTAAATAAGTCTTCCACCTTAACTTTGAAGAACTTGGAGATCTTTAGGGCTAACATGACTGAAGGCGTATAATTTCCCTTCTCCAAGGCAATAATGGTTTGTCTGGTTACCCCGATTTTATCGGCCAGTTTTTCCTGGGTTAATTTTTTTTGACGCCTTGCTTTACGGATGGAATTAACAATTTTACTCATATTATAATAATATTAATACAAATCTATACATGTGTCAAGATATATTAACATGAGCTTTTTTTGTTATTTTAGCCATCTCTGCTAAAATACCTAAAACTTATGGCAATAGAAACAGGTGTTTCAAATATTTCTCCAGAGGTTAGGACTGCTTTTGAAGGCGCCATGCCTAATAATCCTTTTGTAGATACTTATACTTCAACTCCGAAATTCTCACCGCCTTCACAAACTACTGAATTTTTATCTGAGACGCCTTATCAGGAAAATATTACCCAATCGATGATGTTTATACCCGGACCGAAAGAACGGGCCGTTACAACAGACTGGTCACTATTGCCAGTAGCCAAACACGAAGGCATGCATGCTTTTGTGCTTTTTGATTTAGGTTACGGTCAGCAAATAGATTACATTACTATTACTCCTAACGGTCCGATATTAGGTGAAGTCTCTATATCCGGTCATATACCCTTTTATGATTTCGCAACTGTGGCTGCTGCCTCCAGTGTATCCCTCTACAATTACTCTCCAAGTGGTACCTCCATGGACAAGCTGCAAATAGAACTCAGAGATCAAACATTTAGTGAGCATCTGGGTAACGCACAAGGACATTTGAAGAAAGAAACTGCCGAGGTTTTGGAACGATATTTCGAAATAATCACTTATTTAGGAACAAAAGGTCCTATCGACGGCTCGTATATCCCAGTCATTCTAGATCTAGCAAGATTTGAAATTGAAATGGAAAATGCAGGTCAATCTGAGCTGAACGAAGGTATGTATATTTATGCACCGGAACCAAGACAGACTCCTGATAAACAAACTAAAATTATCCATGTTTCAGATGGCCATTATAGAGGTATTTGGCTGGAAAACGGAGAAATAATTGCTGAAGTCGACGTTTTTAAATGCCCCAACTGTGGAATGTTTCATACAGGCGTTTGTCCTGCTTATTCAAAAAAGAGTAATCAAATTTTATATGTTTCCAACCGGCCAAAAGCTGAAACTCCTTATGAACAAAATGATAAGGAAAAAGGTTCACCTGAGGTAACTCCTCCAGGAGAAACCGAAACCGGCAAATTACCTCCAGGAGAAGATGACACGGTAATCAGGATCCTCAGCCGCCAGCCGTAACCAGAAACCTTCCTGACAGATTAGAAAACCCTTTCAGGCACAACAGGCCTAATTAAGTAAATTTATTTCATCCCCAGAAGGAACTTAGCCATTTCGCGTGCTAATGGCAAGCCGGTTACCTCCTCTAACCACAAAAACTGCCCTGCCGGATTCAACTCAAAAAATACATATCCATCATCTTGTGTCCGAGCCATATCAATTGCTGCAAATTTGAGTCCGTAATAATTTTTCAGAGCCAGCAGTTTTTTTTCGAGTTTATCAGGAAGAGTAACAACTTTGTGGGGTATAGTTGTAATTTTCTCACCTGCCCGTCTCCAGTCAATTTTAGCTTCAGGTATTTTTTGCACATCAAATTCAACAGTAAAAATCTTTTTTCCAATGATAGTTATTCTCAACTCGCTTTTTTTCCTGATATTTTCCTGAAAAAGGGTCGGACAATTTTTTACAAGATCAAGATCAATTATTTTATCAATTGTTTCAGTAAATATTGAAAACGCCTGATTATTATATTCAGCTGTTCCGATAGCCAAAGGTTTAATAATTACATTTTTCTTATATTTTTTTATAAACTGATTTGCCGTTTGAGGAATATTAGTAATAACCGTATCAGGAATTCTTATTTTGAGTTGGTTAGCTATTTTCAATTGGGGAATCTTATATGAAGCAAACTTTACAGCTTCAGGATTGTCAACGATCAATGTTTCACTCGGTAGATATAAAGAAATAGATCTTATTACAGCCATTAATTCCTGTCTGACAAATTTTGATTTGGCATCCCTGACATTAAAAGCAAAATCGTAGGGCCTTCTGACCCACATGGAGAAAATATTACCCGATTCTACTTTACCGACTGGTGTTTCAAGGGAAAAAATGCCTTTTTCCGGATTAAATGTTATCTGGAAATGCGTCTGCAGCCTGTCTGTATCGATCCTGTATACTTGACCGTTTAATTTTTGAATTTGGGGAACCAGGATATGCGCGTGGGAGTCTGTGCTGTTGGTAAGAATTACGATGGTCTTATTTTTCACAAAAGTTTAAGTACGGATTTCATCGCTGGACTTCGTCAACCATCATTTTGAGTATCATCAGAATAAGAATCATCCAGTCTTTGCCCTGTATAAGTATAATTGGAAAGGGTAGCCGTGAGTGATAATTTTGGCGTGCTAGAGGTGATATCTTTATCTGATACAGTTTGCGTCTTTGGATCCGATTTTGGTTCCTGACGATCAACAGTAAACAGAACTCCTCCGGACGCATCAGACGTAAGAACAATCTCATGATTACTCTTCTCATCAGGATTAAAAGATCCGCCCGATTTTCCGTTAATTATTGATTCACTATCAGGCAAAGGTTGCCCGTGAGCTTTTAATACCTGCTCATAAAGACTTATATTTGGTGCTGTCTCAATTCCGGTTTGTCCGATATTTGGCCCCGATGTTCCAGATAATTCTCCGTCTTGTAAAGGCATCGCAAGTTGACTAATTTGTCCCTCTAACTCTTTTAATTGTTCCATATATTAAATTATTAATTTAGGATGATATTCTACCAACATAATATATTAATGTCAATTAGCCGGAGCTTTATATCGGTATAATTTAGACTTTTAATTATACCAAAAGTCATTACAATAATTTATAGATGAAGAGTTATAATTATTTTAAAAAGAAAAATTATTCTATTCCTATTCTTTCGGTTGCCGGGTGAATCAGGCGGAGAATGAGCATCTCTACTGATGACTAGCTACCTCAAATAAGCTATAATATCCTTGTATGTGGAACTGGTCAGTTGATGAAGAAAAATTTAAACGGGAAAATCCAAAAGAGTATAAGCTGTGGCGGCTGACCCAGCTTATTAACTACGGTCTTGACGGGGAAAAACTGGATCGTCAAGAGGTAAAAATAGCCTGGCCAAAGATAAAAGACAGACTAGATCCTTATAAAAAAAGAGCAATAGAATATTTATTATGGGGAAAACTATATTCACTCCCAAACAACTTAACTTTCTGGAACTTGTCCAGCTAGATAAAAGAATTACCAATAATTTCTACTTAACCGGCGGAACTCCACGTTTATGAAACCAAGAATAAGAGACTACATTGATTTATATTTTATAATGCAAAAATATAATTATTCTCTAGAAAAATTAATCCTTGATGCTAAAGCTAAATTTGATTGGCATATAGACAAAATAAATCTCATCAGTCAATTCACTCGAATTAAAGACTTTGAAGAATTAGAATTTCCAAAAATGCTTGTTCCGTTCAATAAGAAAGAAGTAGAAGATTTTTTCTTAAATCAGGCTAAAAAGTTGGAAAAAGAGATCTTTAAAAAATAGTCAAATAATGACAAAATCCTTCTACTCCTTCTCTTTCG
>Ga0155407_152_pt1 | contig 10095 bp, 7 predicted proteins | sample RifCSPhighO2_02_FD_106375 | JGI IMG/M metagenome (GOLD analysis project Ga0155407, IMG submission 106375) | Candidatus Gottesmanbacteria bacterium RIFCSPHIGHO2_02_FULL_39_14
GTTTAAGATATTAGAATTTTCAATGAGTCCATCCAGATCAGGCGATTTTCGGTAATAAAGATATACGATCGGCGTCTGAACAATCTTTATTCCTCCCTGAGAATAATAATTGAATTTTATTTTTGATTGAAGTCCGAAACTGGAATTCATAAAAAACTCCAAGGAATTTAACCTGTTAGTTAATATTTTTTCCCTTAAAGCTTCCGGATATACCGTCTCCTCTGCATAAAAATCTCTATCTCTGTCAGCTAATAAATGTAATCTTGACAACCAGGCATAATCTAACCAGTTTTCCTTAGAATGGGTTTCCAAATCTACTCTTAAAAAATAGTCTTCTATTGTTGGGCTTTTTCCGACTTCCAAATTTCTGTAAACTGAGTAGATATCGGAAACAAACATATGAATATATTTAGGGTGTCTTTCCAATAAATGTGCAATTTTGTCTCTTACCTCATCTCTATAACTTATTCCAGCTTGCGGATCCACCTCGTTAATCAATTTGATGTATTCCTGCCGTACTCTTTCCAATTCATCAGTTAATTCAGGATTTACCACATTCAACGCCAGTTTAGCCAATTCCTGTGCTTCATCATAAAGTCCTAAGAAATTAGCCAGAGGCACATAATAACGTAAAGTTTCAATGGCTTTTTGTTCTCGATCTTTTGGATCGGGTATAAATTCTATCGTCTGAAGATTATGAAGTCTATCATAAATTTTTATAATCGCTGCTCTAGGGTTATCTCTTAACGATTTAATAAGTTCTGCCCTGGTAACACCGTCTACATATTCTTCCCGAATCGGCTGGCCGAATCTGACCTTTGATAATGACTCGACTGTATCAGCAACTACTGGGGATAAAAACCTGCTGAGATCTCTTTCGTTAACCGGAAATCCATTCCTTTCCGAATCTTCCAATAAATCATGGGTAAGAGCTGAAGCTATTGATTCCCAATCCATTTGAAATTTTTTTGCTAAAGGTAAAGCTACGTTTAACAGATGAATAACATAGGGATCACCATTTTCCCTGAGCTGGTTTTGATGACCGTAATGCATCATAGCCATAGCCGTATCAATTTTAGCAAGTTCATCATAGTCCATATATTTTCCGCACTCCGTGTAAAGCTTACTCATTAACATTTTCACTTCCTGATCTTTAACCGGATCATCCGAAAATTTTAGTTCTATAGGGCTGTAATTACCCACTCTTTCTGGCAGATAATTATCAGGAATGCTTTTTGGAGAGAATATAATCTTTAATCTGGGTCCGGTATGCTGCAAACTTCTCCTTCGACTAACTTTCTCCATGCCATAATAAATCCGGGCGTTTCTGTTCTGTTCTGGTGTGTTTTGATAAATTTTGTCCAGATTTTCGATTCTAGTCATTTAAATCTGCAATTATAGGTTATTACATATTAAAGTACAAATAAACATATTTCATTTGTTTATAATCTGAATATTGACTACTATAAGCCATTTAAGTTAAAATATACGCTATGTCAAACAAGCTATATCATTCAATTCTTCCTGTCTTTATTCTCATCCGGGGGAGCCAGGGAGGTTGCAGCTAAAAAAGTATTAGAAATCAGAAAAAATTGAACCTCCCGACCAAAAAGCTGGGAGGTTTTTTAATATGAGTATAGAACGAAAAACGCTTCGGCGTGATCGGCAATTTTTAAAGGAAGACCTCCGAAAACACCATTATCCTCTGCTTGGTCTTGAACCGGATGTTGAAGCCGGCCGGTTTGGCCGTTATTGGCCTGAATTAGAATTAGATAGCCAATCAATTATTCCTCCCTGGATCCGTCAGGAAGCAAGCGTTGTCAGAAGAGATAAACGAGGTCATGTAGTTGAAAGGCCTTATTTGAATCGGATTAGAGAGTGGCGTGATGGAATTGCTAAAATCTTCGAAGTCAGAAATTTTTCCGAAGTAATTGAAATCTGCAGTCAGGAAGAAGTTTCGGCAGAAACCAGAAACCGCATTGAAAATAATCTTGTTCGGGCTTTTGCCCAGCGCCACGGAATTATCCTCACTGATGATGATGAAGCCAAGTCGGTGGATTATGGATTACAGTTATCTTTTGTCAAGGAAAGAAAACCCATAAGTTTGAGTACTTCCGGATTTAAGCAACTCTTAGATAGCAGTTTAAACGCTGCTCAATCAACAGTCCAGTTAATTGAAAATAAGGATCGGGGAGTTCTGGCAGATACCCACAGCTTTTATCCTGGTCAAGTGAATGAACCTAAAGATTGGGACTTAACTGACCAACTAATTCAAAGCTTTAATAAAAACTGGGATTCTCAAACCAGATACGAGACCAGAAGAAATTTAGTCTTCACCGACGGACAATTGGAAATACTACTACATAAACCCAGAATTTTGGAAGTCAGGCATGAGTTTACAAAAATCTATAGTAAATACTTATTCGGTAGAAAAGGTCACAAAAAAAATATTCTAGCCGATATCTTAATTAACCCCCTAAATTTCAGCGTTGAAGGAGTCGAGACCCTTCCCCAAGGAAAAAAATTTGATCCTAAACCTGATCATCTGTTGACTGTTTTTAAAATGCGCTTAACCGATAATAATATACCTCTGCAAATCGATGAGGATATCAAAAACGAAGGTAGTTTATTACTAAAAATGATCAGAAAAGATACCCTGGATCCGTCAACAATTCATGATTTTTACCGAACTGAAGCAATTTTTCTTAATGGAGAAGATATTCCGGTTTTTATTGAAGATCTAAAAGCCGCCTGTCTTGCAGCAGGAAAACCGTTGAAGAGTTGCACGATCGAAGAAGATACTCTCAACGGAGAAAAATATCAGGCTAAAGGCTCATCACTAGCCGGACCTCACGCCGGATCATCTGAAGATTATCAGGTCATGAGAGTTAAATTGGAATTTGAAGATCACCCCGGTGTGCCGTTCGAACTGTCCTGCTATACCATTGAAGCTTATACCAATTACCGGTTTAGAGACGGATTATCTGTCGACGAGTACCAGTTAGCCAGGTTATTACGTCATAAAAAGGAAGAGGTTGATACCAGTGTTCTGAGATATACTCATCCGCCGCGTGATTGGCCGTATGACTTTGAACAATTTGGCCGGATTCAGAAGGCATTTATTAGAATAAAAATGAGAAATTTAATCTATTATTACGATCCATCAACCCATGAAAGAAGATTGATGAGATTCGATGAAATAGAATCAGCCAGAGCTGCCCAAAATATCAAAGAACAAATAGAAATGGAGCAAAAAAAGCAACAAACTGATCTTTACCCCGAAACAATCATCTGTCTGGATGAGTATGCACTGAGTGCCGCTAACAGATTAAAAGCATTTTATTTGATTCCTGAAAGAAATTTCATAGCTATTCCAAAAGATAAACAAAACCGCGAATTACTATTAAGAGCTCTAGCAGAAATCAAGGAACTAAATTATGATGAAAGAATTCTTATAATCGATACCATCGGAGATAATGCCACAACAATTGCTGAAATTAAAAGCACTCCGGAATTTGCCGAAGTAAAATACGCCGTTTTAGCTTTAAGGGAAAATTCACCAGCAGTTGATTTAACTGATTTTTCCGGTATGAAAGTTAAAGATGAATATTTAGTCTTTCCTTCTCAGGAAAAAGAAACCGTCACCAGACACCAGGCAGTCTATGCTTTAGTAACAAGAAAACATAAAGAAATTTCGCAAATATTGGTCCAACTCGAGAGAAACAAGCAGGGTAATATAAAATTCACGTTTCCTGGCGGCTCGCATAATCCGGAAATAGACAGAAATAATACTCTAACTACTTTGAGGAGGGAAATTGGAGAAGAAATCGGTGGTAGAATGCAGATTGAAATCTCTAGGCATCTTATAAACTACCATCCTATTGATATCGAAACAGTTCTTAACCCCAAATTGCCCTTATCTCCGGCAAATACTCTATATTTGAGAGGTTATCCTGTTGACGGTTCAAAATTGGCTATATCCAAGGCCTATATACCCAAAACCAGTCCGGCAATAAAATTATTGTGGGTTGAAATAAATGAGGCGATTAGATTAGTCGCCAAACCTGGTTATCAAAAGCTTATCTCCGCTCTGCAAGATCAGCAAGGGCGGCCCCTGCCTGCCGGCAGGTAGGCCTGGCGAAGCTACTTGCCTGATTTAAGGGCATTTGACCACGTCAAGACCGTTGATGATGCCGTTGCCGCAGATTATGTTATAATTTTTCTTATCATGAAAAGACCTTATTTTCTCTGGGATTATAATTTTAGTGATCTTGAAGTAAAAAAAATTATTAAAAGAGGTGATAAATTCACTCGTAATTTTCTTGTGAGTAGAATTCTGGAAAGTGCAAAATTTGAAGATGTCTGGAAATATATCACTCTAGAAAATTTAGTAATAATTTTCCCCGAATTAAAGCTTAAAAAAGAAATAAAACAGATTTGGAAAAAAGCTTTTCAAGCTTGGGGTTATAACTTCTAAAATGAAAATACTTACTCGTCTTCAAGAAAAATTTTTAGCTGAATTTTTTCAAAGTTTTTTAAAAGAAGATTTTTTTTTAACTGGCGGTACAGCACTATCTGCCTTTTATCTTCATCACCGGCTAAGTGAAGATATTGATCTTTTTACCATAAACCAAAGTATTGAATTTAATGCTGTTAATTCGGAACTCTTGAAAATAATTTCATTTTTATCGGGCAAAATACAGCACCAAGTATCAAGTCCAACCTTTCTGCAATTCATATTAAATATAAATAAAAATATGTTAAAAATTGATCTCGTCAAAGATACTCCAGTCCATTTCGGCAAAATAAAGTTAATTTCAAATTACAAAATAGACTCTCTTGAAAATATTGCCGTCGGTAAACTTTTAGCATTATTTGGCAGGGCGGACGCTAAAGACTTCGTCGATCTTTATTTTTTGCTTGAGATTGAAAAAAAAATAGACTTCAAAATACTCTTTAACCTGGCCAAAAAGAAAGACGCTGGACTTTCCGAATTTTATCTGGCAGGAATGATGTCAAAAATTGAAGAAATAAAATATTTTCCAAAAACCATAAGACCTGTCAATGAAGATAAATTAAGAATTTTTTTTCTGAAATTATCTAAAAATCTCTTTAAGAAAAAAAAACCTCTGAAACAGAATTCATTACTTGCCTGACTTCTGGCATTTGACCACATCCAGACCATTGATGATGCCGTTGCCGTCTATATCGTAATTCTTCAGAGTCGCCCATTCCGTAGCTACCTTGCTGTTTTTTCCGATATTGACCTGTACCGCCCGGCAGAATAAGGAAAGGGCTGATGTTGGCGCCGGATTTGTTTGGTTTACCTGAGTCGGCAAGGTCTTGGCAACCGTCGGAGTTTCAGTTAGATTGACAACCAGCGGTGAAGTAGTGAAGGAATAAGGAACACAACCTTCTTCGCATTTTTCTCCCGAAGAATCACACTTAGTCTCCCCTACGGCAATCAGATAATAATAAACGGTATTCGGAGTCAAAAGTGTCAAAGGTACCGTATGGGTGGTGGCCGCTTCAGCCTCCGGAGCGGTAAAGGTAAGCTGGTTGGCATTGGTTCCGTATTCCACCCGCCCAATAGTTGCCTCATCCGTTTCCCAGGCAATGGTACTCGAGTTCGGACTTACCTTTTCTGCCCTGACATTGCCAACAGAACATGAACCTGCTCTGGCCAAATAGCCTGAGAAATATTTACCCAAAAAAATGGTTACCGTAAAAACGGCAATTGAGATGATAACCAGAAAGATATATTTCACTTTTTTTTGAAAAATTCCTAAAGTCATAACTTTTCCTAAAGCATAAATAATAATCCTAATACGGTCAAGAATGTTCCTACTCCCAAGACACCTAAAGTGTCGGATATAATTCCTGCCCGCGGCAGTTCAGCCGGAGTGGTAGTAACCTGCCGTACGGTGGTCGGAATCGGGGTATTGGTCGGAATTGCCGTCGGCACCGGTGTTCTGGTCGGTACCGGTGTATTGGTTGCCGAAGGTTGCTGATCCCCGGTTGTGGGTGTCGGATTAGCCGGTCCGCTTGTTGCAGTCGGCTGGGGCGGGGTTGTCGGACCGGTAGTCTCTCCGATGCTAAGACTTAATGGTGTTAAAGGACAGGAAATAACATCTGTTGCGTCTGACGACCTGTTGATATTGGAATCCGCCTCACTGCCGGTTGCACATTCGAAAGATATCTCTGTTTGACCATTACCCACAGCCTTAACTGATAAAGTATAGAAAGGAGTATCCACCGAGCTTGATTTTTCATGGGCAACAGACTCGTCCCAGGAAGAGGCTAAATACTTATTGTTAACTCCGGAAATCATCGTCGAAAAGGCAAAGGTGAAAAAATTCTGGCTTTGGCCATTCAGAATGCTTATCTTTGTCGGATCAAAGACCAACAGCACATCTCCATTGATGGCCTCCACTCCCTCGGTATTAATTGAAAGATTGACATTAAAAACATCATTGACTTTAATCTGTTGTCCCGGATTTTCCAGTTCCAGTTTAAAATATTGGGCATATACCGCTCCTCTGAACTTGGGGGCAATTAAAAAAAGGGTAATTAAAAAAAATAGGCAAGCCGTCCTTTTCATTTTTATTACTCTATTACAAGAGTCTGACCGCTCATTCCTTCTAAAATATTCTGACTGGAGTTCCGCTCAACCAGCGTGGAAGTATTGGTTTTACCCTTCTCGAAATTAAAACTGATATTGGTTGTACCCTTTTTAAGGAGCTTGAAATCAACCGAAAACAGATCATAAGCCTGATCTTCCAATATTTCATCTCTTCCGTCAAAGGCCGTCACTTTAATAATGCCGTTTTTATTGTCGTTTGTCGTTCTGGGCATATTGGCAAAAAAATCACTTCTCCCTATTCCTTCTTCACCGACCTCTAAATACTCCGGATCGTATAATAAGATGATATCCGAACCGAAAACATTTTTACCGGGAGCCTTAAATTTTAATCCGATTGTAATCTCATCTCCCACTTTAATACTTTCTTTGTATTTCTCTGTAAAAATTACATTTGTCTCTTCTTTGACAGTTTTCTCGTCCTGTCCGACCTCCTGCGCTACGTTTTTAGGTGAAACAGGACCCACCTTTCTGCGGATGATAAAAATCCCCGTTAAAAGAATTATTAAAACAACCACAACAATCAGAATTTTAGTTATCTCGCTTTTTCCCGTCATATTTATTTTTTTCTCAATAAATTAGCCATTAACCATTTACAAATCATCATCGGGCTTGGTCGACAAGGTATTGACTACTTTGGAAATATCATTGCCGTTGACGATCCCGTCGAAATTGACATCTGCCACCTTAAGATCTGCACCTCCCGTACTCCCGATCCGGGAAACCATCAGGGAAATGTCCACCGAATTAACCGTACAATCCTGGAGGAGATTATCATTGGGATTGGGTAAATCTCCCGGCTCCAAAGGATTATTGACCCAGGAAAATACCTGTCCGCTTTGTTGCCCGCTCTGCAGATAGACATGCTCAACCACCTGTACTCCGCGGAATTTGGGAGCTTTCAGGATAAAAGTATAATAGCGGTCTTCCGCAATTCCCTCCAAAACTACCCATCCGTCGGCAGTAACCTTGGCTACTCCTGCCCCGGAAGGCACCGGAACATTAATCGACGCTACCGGTTTATAAACATTTCCTTGTGCTCTGACCGGAATATAGAAATCTTTTTCTCCCTCGCTCGGACTGTTACAGGTCGGTGCCAGTACAACACCGGGATTATCTACAAAGTAAAGATCGTCTTTGACTCTTAAACGGAAATACATATCCGGATTAGCCTGGGTATGGGCCAGCTCAGCCGAAAAAGATATTTGGGGAATATTTCCGGGAACTCCTCCAATATCAACGGTAATGACGTCTTTACTGCCAATCGGAACTTCGAAATCTCCTCCTGGAGGCGGCGTGGCTGTCACAGTCACATTCTGTCCGTTCAGGGTAATCGAGAGAGGTATTGCTCCCAGTGTTAATATTTGATTGGCCTCATCAATATACTGCATGTCCGAGGTTAAAAAGTTTATGGTTGCCGTATCGTTGGCAACAGTGGAAATAGCCTTAATCGTAAATGAAGCCAGCTCAAACACTCCGCCGGGCGGAATGTCAGACGGAGATGAAGCCACTACGATGACGGCTTTACCCTGCTGGTTAGCAACAGCCATCGAAGTTTTTTCCACCGGGGTGGATAAATTGGGATTGGTAGCGGTAATTTCACTGGCCAGATTAATCTTTGCCGGATCGAAAGTAAACACCGTCCTGGTAAAACCTACCTTTTTAGTACCGCTGTCGGCCATGATTTTAACTGTTGAGTCGGGCGGTAAATTTACCTGTCCCGGTGAGAAGGATAAAACAACGTCTCCGGTAACGGGAGGGGTACCTCCCCCTCCGCCGACATCATAATTTCCGCTCTCCCCGGCTGTCGACACATCCGGTGCCTGGCCGGAAACTCCCGCCTCGGTTACCCTGGTCGAAGTGAAGGTTACCGGACCCGAACCGGCCACTGCCGAACCTGCCACAGTCAGATTTAACGTGGCGAAAGGCAAATCAGCAGCAGTAACCGCCACCGGAGTTTCTGCCGAAGAAATGGCACACATGACGGTTATATTTTGGCCCGTTATTCTGGTAAAGGGCAAACTATTAAACGGCGCCTCACAACTGGCACTATTAATAGTAAATTTATCGCTTACTAAGATTTGCGCCTGGGCTCCGGAAACATTAATTGCTCTGGTTGCCAGCTTATGCATGGCGATTTTCAAAGTCATCTGCTCCCCCGGATTAAACGTTCCGCTTGAAGGAGTTAATCTGACACCTACCTCGCTTGTACCGGCCGCCCTGCCTCTTAACTCCTGAATTTGCCTGGCTGCCAGAATTAATAGGGGTAATAGCCCGGCCAGCAGAATTATCAGGATCAGTTTCTTATTCTTTCTAAAACTTTTCATATTTTAAGATTACTCCATTTTGCCATTAACCATCAACCATCAACTCATTGACAAGACCCGAAATTAGACCGCAATATTTCATAATCTGCCGTGTCAATCAGATTGCCGGAATCTACCACCAAATCGGGTGTATGCTGTCCTGGCGGTACGGTTATATTGGCCACGTCTTGTCCGAATGCCTGTCTGAACAGTTCAAAATCAGCCGTATCGATACAACTGTCGGCAGAACAATCAAGATTGCCCAACTCTCCTCTGGAACAGGCAGTCCCAGTTGGCGTCGGTGTCAGTTGGTCCGGTGAAGTCGGACTCGGTGTCTCTGTCGGACCTCCCGGTGTACTGGTGGGAACTTGAGGTGTATTAGTCGGCGGTCTTGGTGTATTTGTCGGTACAACACCGGAAGTTACCGTTACCGGGTCACTGCAGATACTATTATTTTGTCCGTGGCATAGTTTCACCCGGATTCCTATTTGCAATCGGCTGTCAAAAAGAGACCGGTCTTTGGTAATCGTCTGCTCACCACTGGCACAGTAATAATTCGTACTATGCAGGATAACATTGTTCATATTTTTCAAAAGAGCACAGACGCTGAAGTTTTTATAATAGCTGACAGTAACTTTATTATTGTTAATAATAACGCTATGCAGAGTCACAACTTTGGCAACCGGTGTCGTAGTCGGCGTCGGGATTCTAGTCGGTGTTCTGGTCGGAGGTACGGTGACAACCGGCGGACAGCTGGCATTTGTCACACAACGGGTTTCAGCCAAACACTTGTCAGGAGTACAGGCTCTGGTCTGGTACATCTGGGTGTTGGTACAGGATCCTCCTCCACAAGTTTGATTCTGCCAGGTGGTACAGCTGCATCCCGGAATTGATTGACCGGTAGGAGTCGGGGTTCTGGTCACAGGTCTTATTGTTATCACTCCAGGTGTCGGGGTTCTGGTCACAGGTCTTATTGTTATCACTCCAGGTGTCGGGGTTCTGGTCACAGGTCTGATTGTTATCACTCCCGGTGTCGGTGTTCTGGTCACAGGTCTGATTGTTATCACTCCAGGAGTCGGTGTCTTTGTCGGTGTTTTAGTCGGAGTCTTAGTCGGTGTTCTGGACACAGGTCTTATTGTTATCACTCCA